>Ga0326514_10001524_pt1 | contig 15096 bp, 9 predicted proteins | sample 3_2548_0518_D_FD_203653 | JGI IMG/M metagenome (GOLD analysis project Ga0326514, IMG submission 203653) | Bovine rumen microbial communities from UC Davis, California, United States - 3_2548_0518 | ecosystem: Host-associated > Mammals > Digestive system > Stomach > Rumen | place: USA: California...
CGGCCAACGTTGCGCAGGTCGCCGTCATCTATGACAGACATCCTGCAAAGGCAGGCTTTTACAATATCCTGGGAATGCTTCTGTGCGTGCTCACCATGCCCTTGATCGACTATGTTTATGCACTTGCTTTTGCGGTATAGAGACAGCGGCGGCGTCCCGGAACAAAGTTCATCTTTCCCCGGCCTTCCGGGCACAAAAAGAACTGTGAAAGAAAAAAATAAGAAAAACGGCAGCAGGCTGCGATCCTCCAAAGATCCGGCCTTCTGCCGCTTTTTGTCTTTTATGTATGGGTTATTCCGGCTATGCCATCACAGGCGCCTTGCCCAAAGGCGGGAGAGACGTGTCTGTTCCCAGACAGGATCGTCACGGCGGAGCCTGCGGGAGAAAGACTGCCCTCCGGCTTTCAGAGCACGGACAGATCCGTTTTTGAAATCACACAGAGGGGATACATGTCCGGGCACTCTGCCATACCACAGATGTGCGGAAAAATGCACCGGATAGAGCTCCTGTACGGATACTTTTTCCTCCTCCGGGACAAGGTCCGTCACAGGATTTTCATTCTCCTGCAGGAGAAGATCTGTCCCAGGATCTTCATCATCTGCCGTGACAAGGTCTGTCCCAGGATCTTCATCATCTGCCGTGACAAGGTCTGTCGCAGGATCTTCATCATCTGCCGTGACAAAGTCTGTCCCAGGATCTTCATCATCTGCCGTGACAAGGTCTGTCGCAGGATCTTCATTTTCCGCCGGGAAAACTTCTGTTGCAGGGGCATCGGATAATCCGTATTCACCTGCAGAGGGAGGCAGCTCCGGAACAAAAGGAAGTAAAGGTGATACGACTTCAATCCTGCTGCGAAGAGAGAGAGAGCTGATTCCGGAGAAATCTTCTTCGGGACCGTCTGCATGCATACTTGCTGTATCTTGCTCAACCGGGTCTTTTGGCGGAGCATTTTTCTCCTCAGGAGTTTCCGTAATCGCGGCATCCGGAGCAGGGGTCTCGTCAACGGGAAGCTCGTCAGCGAAGGATTCGAGCAGAGGAGTCTCGTCAACAAGTGCTTCATCCATGGGAACTTCGTCAACAAGGGCCTCGTCAGCAGGGGCTTCGGGAGCAGGAAACTCGTCAGCGGAGGCTTCGTCAACAGGAAGTTCGTCAACAAGAGCTTCATCCACGGGAACTTCGTCAGCAGGGGCTTCGAGAGCAGCGGATTCTGGAAGAATAGCTGGATTGTGTTCTCCTGTCTCCGAAGATTCGATCAGGATTTTTCCGCAGATGGAATCCTGGACGATGTGCACCTTCTGGTTTTTCATGAGTTCGAGGAGAATGAGGAAGGTCACGATGACCTCTTCCTTGCTCTCCTGGGATTCCAGAAGGGCGCGGAATTCGGTCCGGGGGTGTGCCTGCAGATAAGCGCGGATATAGAGAGTCTTGGTATCGATGTTGACTTCTTCGCGCCTGATTTTTCCGAACCCGCTCCGGATCGGATCACGTCGGCTCTTTTTTCTGCGGAGGACTTCTCCGAAGACTTTTTCCAGCTTTTTCAGGTCAGTGCCCTTGAGAAGATCCTCATAGTCAATAGGAGGCTGGTAGGTGCGCACTTCTTTGGGAAGGTCCTGCGCACGAAAATAACGCACGCCTGCCCGCTCCCGGCAGACAGCGAGCTCTTCGGACATATATTTATACATCTTGTATTCCAGAAGGCGCCGGACCAGCTCTTCGCGGGGATCGCCTTCCTCTTCACCGGTCTCTTCGTCTTTTTCCCTGGGAAGGAGCATGCGGCTCTTGATATCCAGAAGGGTCGCCGCCATGACGAGAAATTCACTTGTGACGTCCATGTCCTCGTGATCCATCTGATGGACATATTCGAGGTACTGGTCGGTGATCTCAACGATAGGAATATCGTAGATGTCTATTTTGTTTTTTTCAATCAGGTGCATGAGCAGGTCCAGAGGGCCTTCGAACACCGGAAGCTTTACGGGAATTGCCATAATTGATAATCGGGATGCCGTCCCTGCAGAACGGCCGGGGGTGTTTTCGTAAAACCAGTCCCCGGGAGAGCCGGGGCTGTGCCGGCAGAAAACAGTATCTGTCAGAAAATCCTTTTTCAGTATTTTGCATTATAACATGAATTCAAAAATAATCACCCCTGTTTTTACAGGAATACAGCAATGCGAAGCTTTGCTGCCGCCCTTCGAAAGGGCCCGTACAGCAGCGATCGATGTTTCCGGCGGATCTGTACAGAAACTGATTTATTCCGACAAAAAAAGTCACCAGACCTGGATTCTCAAATGGAGACGCAGGTCTGATGACATTGAGGGCATTGGATGCCGGAGGGCAGATTATTCGGGGCCCATAGGCAAAACCGGAATATTCTCTGAAAAACTGAAGCCGACTGGAACGATCAGTCTGCAAAGACTGCAGAAGCGGAGCGGACGATCGGAGTGGAAGCAGCAACTTCATCTGCAGCGAGCTCGATGCGGTATTCCTCCCGGAACTTCTCGAAGTAGTGCTGGTAGGCAGAGCTGCGGTCCTCGTGGAGTTTGGAGAGGTACTCGTGCATGTCATAGCTGTCGTGGCCGGAAACAATGACAGCGACAGCGATATTCGCGCAGTGGTCGGAAACGCGCTCGCAGCCGGTGATGATATCACTGAAGATAAAGCCCTGGGCGATGGTGCAGATCTTTTTCTGCAGACGGTCGACGTGGTTGAGCTTCATGGTGTCGCAAAGATTATCGACAACCTCCTCAAGAGGCTCGATCTGCTCGGCAAGAGTGAGATCGTTATCGATAAATGCCTTGACAGCCAGGTCGGTAACTCTTTCGACCGCATCAGCCATGACATTCATCTCGTGATCGGCATTGCCGGAGAACTGGCCGAATTTTTCAAAGGCTTCACGGGAACCGATCGCGATGACCAGAGCCTGGTCGGAGATCAGCTCAAGGTCGGAGATGGTGTGCAGGTACTTGGAGACGAGTTCGTTCTGCTCCGGAGTCATATCGCGGCCGGTGAGCTTGACAAGGTAGGCTCCGAGCTTATCCTCGTAGTCGTCGACAGCGGTCTCAAGCTTCCTGACTTCCTCCAGATGATCGACGCTCAGATCGCGGGCCATCTCAAGAGCGAGTCCGACGCCCTTCTGGGTCAGATGTGCCATATCTTCAATAGTGATGCGGCACTGCTCGAGGGCCATGGCGGGATGCTTGAGAAGCATTTCCTCAAGATGGACAGTAGGAAGATCTTCGTCTTCGGGCTTGAGCGGGATAAGGACGTTTACAAGCTTCTCGATCAGACCCCTTAAAGGGAACAGCGCCAGTATCATGAACAGACGCATGATCGTGTTGGCCCCGGCGAGGGAAAACGGATTCATGACCTTTTCCATAAACGGGAAGTGCACAACGGCATTGACAATGTAAAAGACCAGAGCAGTGATGATAACACCCAGCGCAGTCGCGATCGGGTATACCATGGAAACGCGCTTGCCCTTTGCATTGGTACCGAGAGCGGAAAGCATGACGGGCACTGCGGCACCGACAGAGATACCCAGAAGGAGCGGGAAGGCTTCTTCAAACTGTATGGCGCCGGTGACAGAGAGAGCCTGAACGATACCGACGGCGGCTGAAGCAGACTGCAAAAGAGCCGTGAAAAGCGCACCGACAAGGATACCCAGAATCGGGTTTGAAAGGGATGTCAGAACATCCGTAAACCAGGGCTGGTCTTTCAGACCGCTGACAGCACCGCTCATCGTGCTCATACCGACCATCAGGACGACAAAGCCCATCAGAATATCACCTACAGACTTTGTGGACTTTTTCTTGCTCACCGTTCGGAGCAGGATTCCGATGACAGCCACAACACCGGTCAGCGTAGCGGTTGACAAAAGCTTGGCCAGACCGCTTCCCGAATCAAGATAGCTGAGACAGATGACCCAGCCGGTGATGCTGGTGCCGAGGATCGCGCCGAGAATGACACTGATTCCCTGAGCGACCTTCATCATGCCCGCACTGACAAAGCCGACGATCATGACGGCTGTTGCAGATGAGGACTGAATGACTGCTGTGACACCTGTACCGAGCAGCAGACCGCGCAAGGGTGTGCCGGAAAGCTTGTACAGGATTGGTTCCAGCTTGTCGCCGGAGACCTTTTTCAGCCCGTCTCCCATCAGAGACATACCGAAGAGGAAGAGGGCGATGCCGCTGAGAAGCGCAATGACTTGTGTAATATCCACAGGAACTCCTTTCGTTAAACAGTGAATGCGGCCGACTACTGCATCCCGACAAAGAAAGCAAGATACTAGAAGTAATGATACAGTTTCTGGACGATATAATCAATAGCAGTCTAAAGGATGGATGTTAAGCAGAGTGAATGACGAATGTAAAATTTATGTTAACTGAAAAGGACACTGACATCAAAGCGCTGGTATAAAGAAAGGAATAAAAAAAGGAAAAAGAAAGGGCAGGTTGCGCAGTCTCTGCAGCCCTTGCAAGCAAGACCGGTGATAAGCTAAAATATCTAGGGTACTCCGGAATGGCCGGAAGAAAAAGTACATTATAAAGGGTAGAGAAAATGATCTATATTCTGGAAGATGACGACAGTATACGCAAACTGGTTACTTATGCGCTGGAAAGTCAGGGATATGAAGCGGCGGGCTTTGCGCTCCCGTCTGCTTTTTACAAGGCAATGAAAGGAAAACAACCCTCCCTTTTGCTTCTGGACATAATGCTTCCCGAGGAAGACGGGATCAGTATACTCAGAAAACTTCGCGCAGATCCCGCCACAGAGCATCTGCCGGTGATCATGCTGACGGCAAAAAGCACTGAGTACGACCATGTGGAAGGCCTGGATGCCGGCGCGGATGACTATGTTGCAAAGCCTTTTGGAATGATGGAACTCCTTGCCCGTGTACGCGCAGTGCTTCGCCGTGCAGAAACCGGGAATACCATCGGGGAAGGATCCTCGTCCGAATCCGGGAACGCGGAAAAGCCGGGTATGAGGGCCGCCGGCAAAACAGCGTCTGCTGCAGCAAGGGCTTCCGGATCGTCTTTTGCCGGGGAAACAGCTTCGGCTGCTTCAGGAACTTTTTCAGCTGGTCTGTCTGCGTCTGCTGAAGAGGAAGGGGCGAAGGCGAACACTGTGGAAACAGGCGGCGGACGGCCTTCCGGTGCTGCAGAGCAGGATACAGATGCGGCGCGGGCACAGAGAAATCCCGGCCGTGGAAATGATGTCCTGAAATACGGGATTCTGAGGATTTATCCCAAGAGATATGAAGTATATGTCGAAGATGCGGAAATAACGCTTACAAATAAGGAATATCAGCTGCTGCTCCTTCTGGTGGAGAATGAAGGAATCGTCCTGACCAGAGAGGTCCTGCTGGACCGGATCTGGGATCTGGGTTCGGAGCCGGAGAACAGGACGCTGGATGTACATATCCGCAAGATCCGCTCCAAACTGGGGGAAGCTGCAATGTGGATCGAGACGATCAGAGGCGTCGGATACCGCTTTCGTCCGGGATACTGAGTTTGCAGCTTGAGGCTTGTAAGGGGCATCTTCCCGATTGAACTGAGTTGAGATTAAAAAAATGAGGCGTGTGACGGAATGCTGGACTCGATGCTGATGGCTTTTTCTCTATATTCGCGCATCCCCGTTCCGCAGGCAAAATGGAACGATGAGAGTATGCGCTGGTGCATTTGTTTTCTGCCCCTGGTAGGTCTCGTGATCGGAGCGGCACAGTGGGCAGCCTTTGCCTTGCTGACGCACTTCTCTTTCGGGCCGGTCCTGAGGGGGGCCGTTCTGGCAGTGCTTCCGATCCTGCTCTCCGGCGGCATCCATATGGACGGCTTCATGGACACATGTGATGCCATTCATTCCTACGGGAGCCGGGAGAAGCGCCTGGAGATTTTGAAAGACCCCCATGTGGGGGCATTTGCCGTGATCGGGGGAATCGTCTATTTTGTCCTGGATTTTGGCATCTGGTCTGAGGCCGGCAAGCAGGAGATCCCCCTGCTCTGCCTGATTTTTGTACTCTCCCGCGCCCTGAGCGCTTTTGCGGCAGTGACCTTTCCAAAGGCAAAAAAAGATGGGATGCTGCGTCAGGAGACGGATCCCGCGGCGCGGGGAACAGCTGCGGCAATGTCTGTGACCTCTCTGGCAGTCTGTGTGCTCATGATCGTTCTGAATGTGACTTTTTCCGCAGCGGAGACAGCCTCCGCCGCATTTTTATTTCCGCTTGCGGCAGTCTGCGCAGCTGCGGCTTCTCTGGCCGTGTTTTTTTACTACCGTCACATGGCCATCAAAAATTTCGGCGGAACGACCGGAGATATATCGGGATGGTTCACGCAGACCTGCGAGCTTGTGACAGCCGCTGCAGTAATCGCCGCCTTCCGGTGTCTGTAAACAATCGGCGCCCGTAAACTTTTGATGCCTGTAAACGATCGGTGTCCGTAAACTTTTGATGCCTGTAAACGATCGGTGTCCGTAAACTTTTGATGCCTGTAAACGATTGGCGCCCGTAAACTTTTGATGCCTGTAAATGTCCGGAGCAGGAAATCTTCCGATACATGAAAAAATCTTTACAGAATCAGTGCAGCGGCGGATTGTCGAAGGTCTGGAAGACAGGAAGGTCTATATCTGTATCATTCTCGATATAGTTGTTTCCGTATGTGCTGACGTCGCTGGCGCCGAAACGCAGGATGGAGGCACCGCCGCTGAGCCAGCCGACATGGCGGTAGCGGTTTCCGGACACAGTGACAGAACTGACATGGCCTCCGCCTCCCGGTGTGCCCACGCCGACGGCAGCTTCCGCGCAGTCGGTGAGCAGGTTGTCCGCGATCAGAATATTGCTGGTGGAATGCCCGCCGTGCTCAGCGCCCGCCTCAATGCCGCCGTCGCAGTTTTTAACGGTGTTGCTGATAAAATCGACATTCTGCGCACCGTCGGCATAAATAGCAAATCCGGTGTCGTACACGCAATGGCAGTTCGTGACGGTATTGCCGAAGACAAGGCCGTTTCTGGGATAGTCGACACTGGAAGGGGCGTTTCCGTAATTTCCCGCAAAGCAGATGGCGATGTTTCCCGTGTCATCGAGAGTGTTGCCCACGATATTGACATCGCTGACATTGGCCGCGACAGAGATGGCTTCCGACCAGCCGGTCTCGCAGTTTTCGATATTGTTGCGGAAGAGAAGGACATTAGAGATCGTGCTGCCGCTTCTTCCCATGAGAAGGATGGCATTGGCGCAGTGATCCTCGCTTTTGGGACTGGGAGTCGAGATGTTGTGGATATAAAGGTCGCTGACCACGATGTGATGCGTGCCGGGCTCCAGTAGAATGGCGCTTGCGTCGCGGCCGTGCGCGTTTTTGACCTCAAATCCCGAGAGCTGTATGTAGGAACAGCTGTACAGCCAGAACATGGAGGAACCGTCCAGATCCTGGTCATGTCCGCTGAGCCCCGAACCGTCGAAAATAACCTCTTCCCCGGGAGCCGCGGCGATCGTGATATATGCATCATCTGTGCCGTTTACACCGCCGTAGATCCGGATCTTGCGGTTGTAGACACCGCCGCGCAGGTACAGTGTATCTCCGGGGCTGAGACTGTTGATCATTCCCTGCACATCATCCGAGGGACCGGCATAGTACACCTCGCCCTTATCAGACGGTGCGGTGATACCTGTCTCTATGATATACTTTGAATGCGCCTGGAATGCATCGTCGCCTCGCAGCTGATACTCGTATTTCCAGGGGACGGAAGCTTGTGTCCGCTCCGGAAACAGAGACAAAAAGCAGGCGGCTGCCAGGATCATAGTGAAAAAGGTCCTGAAGACAGGGGAGTTTTTAGTCGATTTTTTTTTCAGCATAAATTCTCCGATCAAGAAAAAATTGCAAGTCGCACCTATATTAGCCTTGGGATTTTTCAGGCAATATCCGGGTGAAAACCCGGGTATAACAGTAAAAAAGCCCGGGAACGGCCCTGAATAGCTTCAACACTTTATTACTTTCGTAATTTCTGAACATATTGTATCACACACTTGTAATATGTTTGATAATTTTATTCAAATACTATAATCAGACACACAATAATCAGGCATACAATAATCAAACACGCAAAGATCAGATGCACAGATCATAACGGGACGAAACCCCGGAACCTGGAGGATTGTACATGAAAAAGAAGGTCATAGGGATTGCGGCCTTGCTTGCGGCAGCGGCAGCGATATTTTTTGCATACAGAGTCTTCAGCGCGAAATCATCGGCATCCAATGCAGTGGAAGCCTATAATGCTGCTGTCCGGGAATATAATGCAGCCATAGCCCCCTTCAATGAAGCGGCATCCGGAATCGCAGACGCGAATAATACTCTGCAGGGAGTTCTGGATGCGGCACAGGCTGTCCTTGACAAGGGAGAGAAAGCCTATGAGCCTGATACGCAGGATGAACTGGAGAGTGCAGTGAAGAAAGCGGGAAAGGCCTTTGCCGAAGTGCCGGTGCAGATTGATCCCCTTGAGGAGCAGGCGCTGCCCGTCAGTTTCAGCACAAAGGAACTGGAACTGGCCCAGCACGAGGCGGAGACGGCCCTGAATGCAGTGGGGGAGGCAAGGGAAAAGATTCCCGATGTCCCGGATGTGCCGGACTATAAAAAAGAACTTGATGCTGTCCGCACCGCGCAGAAAAAGTATGAGGACAGTGTTCAAAAACTTGCTAACGTCACCTCCCCGCCGGACAGCTTTGTGATGGAGCGTGTGGAGAAAATAAAAACGGTTGCGGCGGCGGAGGCAGTGACTGCGGACAATGATCCCAACGGCCTTCTCGGAAAGAATGGCGGATATATCGGGTGCGTATATTTTCTGGATGAGCGTGTAGACAGAGATCTCCTGCCGCAGGAAGCTTTTGCAAAGGAACATAAAAAAGCTGCGGAAGACGGGGACGATGCAGGCTCAGAAAGCAGTGAGGAAGCTGCAGCCAGTGCCGGCACGGAAGAAAGCAGCAGTGACGATGCGGCAGACAGCACCGGCGCGGCACAAAGCAGCGAAGCTGCAGCCAGTGCCGGTACAGCAGAAAGCAGTGAGCAGGCTGAGGCCCAAGCAGGCACGACAGCCGGCAGCGAAGCTGCAGAAAGCGCCGGCACAGAAGCAGCCAGCAACGAAACCGCGGCCGGTGCCGGCACAGAAGCAGCCAGCGGCGAATCGGCATCCACTGCCGCTGCGGCAGAAGAAACCGCGGCGCCGGAAAATCCTTCCGGAACAGCCGCGGTAAAAGAAAATAACATTGATGTCGTGATGATCGGAACGGCAGGCGGCGGCGCGGTAGAGGTATTTGCCACTGAAGAGGAGGCAAAAAACCGCGCGGAGTACATCGCGTTTTTTGACGGGAGTGTTATGGAGGCCGGTCCCTGCCTGGTGGAGGGCACCTGTGTGATCCGCGCGTCCAGGCATCTGGAAGCGGAAGACCAGCAAAAACTCCTCAGGGAAGTCCGCGATGCCCTGCTGTCTGTAGAGGAGTGAAAAAAGGCTCGGATTGGGAGGAGACAGGAGGAGGAGACAGGGGACGGTTCTGTGTCTCCTCCCCCTCCCGGGTAATATCCTGCTTACATGATGATGCCTCCGCCGATCACGCAGTCGTTTTCATCGTAAAAGACGGAAGACTGACCGGGGGCGGCGGCGCGGACGGGCAGGTCAAAAGTGATGCGGACGCATCCGTCTTCCTGCATTTGCAGCAGAGCCGGCGAAGCTTCATGGTGGTAGCGGACTTTGGCTCTTGCGCGGAGCTGTTCGCCGGGCTCCATGCCGGGAATGGAGAGGAAGTTTACATCCCTGACCAGCACAGTATTGCTGAAGAGAGCGGGCTCGTCGGAGAGGACGACCTCATCCGAATCCGCGCGGATCTCCTTTACATAGACAGGCCGGCCCATGGCGATGCCCAGTCCTTTGCGCTGACCGATGGTGTAATGAGTGATCCCCTTGTGGCGGCCGAGGACCTTTCCTGTTTCATCTACAAAGTTTCCCGGACCGGGAACCTTCAGCAGAGTCTCCGCGGAGGCTTGTCCGGCAGTGCCGGACAGGACATCCGCGTTCTTTTTTTCTGCATATTTCTCGATAAAATCAGCATAATGGCCGTCTGTCACAAAACAGATTTCCTGAGAATCGGGCTTGTGGGCAACAGGGAGATCTGCCTCCTGCGCGATCTTCCGCACTTCATCCTTGGTGTAGCTGCCCAGGGGCATGAGGGTGGCGGCAAGCTGTTCCTGGGTCAGTTTATAGAGCATATAAGTCTGATCCTTGGCAGCGTAATCCGCCTTTTTTACTGTGTACCTGCCGTTATCCAGATGTACAACATGGGCGTAATGGCCGGTGGCTATATAGTCCGCTTCCATGACCTTTGCGGCATAGAGCATCTTGTCCCACTTGAGATAGCGGTTGCATTCGATACAGGGATTCGGAGTCTCCCCGCCCAGATAACTCTGCACAAAAGGATCCACTACTTTTTCGGAAAAATCGCTGATACAGTTGAGGGGATAGAAGCGGATCCCCAGCGCGTTTGATACTCTTCGGGCATCATCGATTTCACAGCATCTGCCCTCGCTTCCGTCGTCGGGAGCCCAGGTGCGCAGTGTCACACCGCACACATCATATCCTTCCTTCTTCAGCAAATATGCTGTCACGGCGCTGTCCACACCTCCGGACATGCCGACCAATACTCTTTTCATTATTGCATTCATTCCTGTTTATCAGATTTTTACTGCTTTTCCTATTATTTTTATTTCTCCTTATTTCTCCAGCAGAGGCGTCATGGCACCGCGGGCAAGGACGGTCAGGCGGCGGGTGGCGCGGGAGAGAGCCGTGTAGAGACGGTGACGGCCCAACAGGGTGTCCGGATAGTTTTCCGCATTGCAGTCGGGCATGATCACGCCGTCAAATTCCAGACCCTTGGCATGCGCCAGACTGATGAGGAAGACACCGCTTTGGGGAAGTTTGTCACCGGAACGGATGACTTGCACGGGGCAGTTCCGCAGAAGATCTGCGCCGGAAAGTCTGCTGTCCCCGGAGGCATTTGCGGCCGGACCGGCTTTCCTGTCTTTGTCTGCAGATCGATTTTTGCAGTCTGCCATATTTTCCGTGAGCAGAGCGGCAACCCTTTCCATATTGCGTGCGCCGGCGCAGATTATGGCGGTCAGGCCATCCTGCTGAGCAGCGTTCTGCACAGCCTGTACCAGAGCCTGTGCGTATTCCTCCCCGCTGCCGCAGGTCAGGAAAACAGGTTCGTTCCCTGAGGGCTGTACGGAGGAGACCAGGATCTGCTTTTCCGCAGGCAGAAGACCGGCGAAGAGAGCAGTGATTTCCGGTGAGGACCGGTAGCTGGTCGTCAAAAACAGCTCGGTGACTCTTTTGCTGTTTTTCCTGACAAGCTGCCCCATTGCGGAATCTGCCGGAGGCACATTGAAAAGCTCATGGATCTGGGCAAAGGTGACAGTGCCTTCGCGAATCGCCTGGTATTCATCGCCCAGAAGCATGAATCTTGCGCGGGGGTAATACCTGTGCAGCACCATCAGCTGGGCGGGAGTATAGTCCTGTACTTCATCGACCATGACATATTTGGTCCGCAGATCCCGCTGGCCGGTAAGAAGCATCTTGAGGTAGAACCATTCGATATCGGAGAGCTTCTTTTTGCCCAGAAGGCGGGTGCCGATCCGGTCTATATTGATCCACTGGCAGGAATTGATCGCCTGGAAGGCACCGCCGTACTGGCTCTGGATGCGGTTGTCTTCCGCGCGGGAGCCGGCCGTTTCCTGAACAGGGAAGGCGTTTTCTGGTGAACCCATGCCATCGGGATCTTCGAATTCATCGCTGCCGAGCATTTCCTGCTCTTTGCGTTCTTTGCGGCGGATCTCATATTTAGCAATCTCTTTCAGCTCATCGATGGCGATCTGCACCAGCCTTTCTCCGGTCGGGATCTCCGGGTGACGGCCAAGTACTTCGAGAATGTCATTTTGAGCGAGAACGCGGATGCTCTTCTGATAGACGGGATTAAAATCACCGGGCTCCAGAACCAGAGAAGGCAGACCTTCTTCTATCTTGCGCAGGGAGCCGGCAGGTGTGCGGTGATCCGCACCCTCTTTGCCGCCTTTTCTGCGGGAGACGCCGGCCATGGACAGGAATTCGTTCCAGGTCACAGAGACCGGGTTCATTTCGCCCATATCGGGGAGTACCTGGTCTATATATCTGCGGAAGATCGGATTGAGTGTCATGAGGACGACTTCATCGGGACGCAGTGTTTTGCGCTGGCGGTAAAAGAGCCAGGCGATGCGCTGCAGAAGGACGCTTGTCTTGCCGCTTCCGGCAATGCCGTTGACGAGCAGGGCCGGTACGTTTTCATGACGTATGACGACATTCTGCTCCCTCTGGACGGTCGCAGTGATCGCCTGCATCTTATCGCTGCGCTGCCTTGTGAGCGAGCGGATGAGGAGAGGATCCTGGATGGCGATCTGTGTATCAAAAAAAGCTTGCAGGTGGTTTTCAGACAGCTCGAACTGACGCCGCAGCAAAAGATCGACGTCGATCCGTCTTCCGTCCACAGTATAGAAGGTCCTGCCGTTGTCCTGATTGTAGTATGTCTCGGCGATGGGGGAACGCCAGTCGATCACTAGCGGATCCAGATTGTCTTCGGTAATTCCCACACTTCCGATGTAATACTCTTCAGGATCTTCATCGGGCTCGAACTGCAGCCGGACTTTGGCAAAATAGGGCGCCTTCAGAAGGCGTTTCACCCGGCTCAGCTTTTCCGCAGCGGTATCCCGGTCCATATTGTACTGATCTATGGTATGGTTCATAACCTCGACTTCGATGTAGGTCTCCATCGATTCCGAGTCCCCTTCGAAATTGAGGGCAAGATTCTCACGGATATCCAGCTTTTCTGCCGCGGCCTTCTCCTCGATCGCCCCGATCCTGTCCTCCAGGCCTTTTTCCATAGACTGTAATTTATCGTAAACCATGGACAGATGTGCCTGCTCCCGGGAGAAAATATCCGCTTCCGCCTGTTGCAGTCCGGTATTTTCCTCCTGCGCCTGCGCAGCTGAATCTGTCCGGCCTTTTGCGGCACCGGATGTATTTATCTGTCCAAAAACGGTCTTCTCCGAAGATACGTCAGCCATGTTCTTCAAAAGACTCCTCCTTCATCATTCCTATATATGAGAGCATTCCTGCAAGTGAAGCGGAATGCGGATCAACTATGGCGTATTCTCATAAGTACTGCCAGGATTTCTCTATTATAAACGATGCGGGAGAGAAAGTCCAAAAAGAGAAATCGGGGACGGTCCTTTTGTTTCTGTCCCCTTGTTCTGAGTAGGAACAGGGGGACAGTAACAAAAGGACCTTCCCTACATTCCCAAAAAATATCGTGTAAAAAGTAATTATATTCGGTAATTATTTCGATAGAGAAATATCTGCAGCTGCGATATAATCTGCAATAGAAAGGATATAAAAATCGACAAGGCGGATCGGGTCCGGTTCAGGACCGCGGCAGTTCGAAAAAGTGATCTGAGAAATCGGCGGGGGAGTAAATCTGATGGCAAGAAAATCTGCACAATATAGCGAGAAGGTATCATTTTTTACCCAGGACAGATCATTTTACAGGCAGCTGTTCTCGATCTTCACGATGGTGGCCCTGCAGAATCTGGTGGCCTACAGTGTGAACATGATCGACAATATCATGATGGGAAGCTATTCCCAGAATGCGCTCTCCGGCGCTGCGACGGTAAACCAGATTTTCTTTCTGGTACAGCAGACATCGATCACGGTCTGTGACTCGCTGATCATTCTGGCCTCCCAGTATTACGGCCAGGGGCGCATGTCGCCTGTGCGTAAGATCTGCGGACTTGCCCTGAAGCTGGGCCTGGCATGGGGTATTTTCTACGCGGTTGTCTGCAGCCTGTTTCCGTCTCAGGTCCTGCACTTCTTTACAAGAGACGCGGCAATCATCGAGCAGGGCAGAATGTATATGCAGATTATTCTGCTCACTTTCCCCCTGTTTATTCTCACCAATGTGCTGATGGCGTCGCTGCGCTGCGTCGGAACGGTCAAGATATCTTTTTATATATCCGTTGTGTCTCTGATCGTGAACACCTGCATCAATTACACGCTGATCTTCGGTCATTTCGGATTCCCGGAAATGGGTATCCGCGGCGCTGCGATCGGAACCCTGATCGCCCGTATCGTGGAGTTCTCGATCGTCCTGTTCTATGTGCGGTTTAAGGACCAGATGCTTCAGCTTTTCTCCGAGAACTTCCTTTCCAGTAGCCGGCAGCTGGCAGGGGACTTCATCCGCGTCGCGATTCCTGTCATGCTGGCAGGTCTTCTGTGGGCGGTTTCCGTACCCATGCAGACAGCCATCCTTGGCCATCTGCCCGGGCCTGACGCTTCGGATGCCATTGCGGCAAACTCCGTGGCGATGACTTTTTACCAGTATTTGAAGGTTGTTGTGAGCGCCATGGCTTCCGCCACTGCGGTCGTCATGGGACAGACGGTCGGCAAGGGCAATATGAAGCGCATCAAATCCGATGCCCGCACCATCTCGGTGCTCAACTTCTGCGTGGGCTTAGTGCTCGCGATCATCCTTTTTATCCTGCACAAGCCCCTGCTGTCCCACTACAGCCTGACGCCCAACGCCCTGCGTCTGGCAGATCAGATCATGGTCGTCATGTGCTTTGTCATGGTCGGCATGGCTTATCAGATGCCCGTCTGCAACGGTGTCCTTCGCGGAAGCGGTGACACCAAGTTCTCTCTGATCCTTAACACGGTCAGTGTGTGGGCGATCGTCATGCCCATCTCTCTCCTGGCCGCTTTTGTCTGGGAGCTACCTGTGCCCCTGGTCGTTCTCTGTATTCAGTCCGACCAGATTTTCAAGGGCCTACCCATCTTCCTGCGCGTACGCAGCGGAAAGTGGATCAAACACCTGACCAGGGACGAAGAGTAATCTGGCGGAAATCGGCGGAAATCCTGTTCAGCCTTCTTTGCTTTTAGGCTCCCCGGGGAAGCATGTTTCCCGGGGAGCTTTTTTCGAAAGTCGGCAAAAATACTCCAAAAAGTCAGAGATTTCTTGTTGCCGGCGACGGATACAGA
>Ga0326514_10001525_pt1 | contig 15091 bp, 11 predicted proteins | sample 3_2548_0518_D_FD_203653 | JGI IMG/M metagenome (GOLD analysis project Ga0326514, IMG submission 203653) | Bovine rumen microbial communities from UC Davis, California, United States - 3_2548_0518 | ecosystem: Host-associated > Mammals > Digestive system > Stomach > Rumen | place: USA...
CTGACATCGCAGTTCCTCGACTATGCTGAGTTTCAAGCCTTGGAGCAGAACCCGATGACGATGGCAGATTGGATTGCCGCTCTTGATGACCAGATACTGCGACTGCGCAAGAATATCCTCGAAGGTGCAGGCACGGTGTCACACCAGGAAGCCATTGAGAAGGCAGAGCGGGAGTTTGAAATCTATCGTGAACGGGAGATGCGATTATTGGAGAGCGACTTTGACAAGGCTGTGAAGCGGTTGAAGAATAGGAATAATGGCCAGACGGGAGACGATGAAGATGCTTAACAACTACAGCAAAAACGGTTCCACGAAGAATGGAACCGTTCGTAAGGCAGAAATGTTTGGAGCAAACGGAAACGGGACCTTCATTTATAGCCTGATAAATCTTTCTATGTTCTGATTACAAAATTGAGCGAGTCAATGTTTCTTCAGGCTCGCTCAACTGATTCACGGAGGTTCCTATTCACCTGCTGGAACTGGTACCGATGCTATTGCCGTACTGATCGTAATAGGTTGTAGTGGTGCCTCCACCATAGTTCTGTCTGGTCGTTGACGAACCGATGTTGCCTCCATACTGGTCATAGTACTGGGTAGTCGTTCCGCCTCCATAGTTAGAGCGTGTCGTTGCACTGCCCGTGCTGCCACCATACTGGTCATAGTACTGAGTAGTTGTTCCTCCACCATAGTTAGAACGGGTTGTGGCACTGCCTGTACTACCACCATATTGATTGTAATAGTTGGTTGTAGTACCTCCACCATAGTTGGAACGAGTCGTTGCACTACCCGTGCTGCCACCATACTGGTCGTAATACTGGGTAGTTGTTCCACCACCGTAGTTAGAGCGAGTAGTAGAGGAACCGATACTACCTCCGTACTGGTTGTAATAGTTGGTGTTGTACTGAGCGTTTGCTGCGATGGCGAAGAGGACAGCCATCAGTGTCATCATTACCTTTTTCATAATCGTGGTGTTTGAAATGTTACTTATTGTGCTGCAAAATTACGATTTATGCTTTACCAATCCAAGAAAAAATGGATAACAAGGCTTGCGAAAGTAGCACTTTTTTGCTAAATGGAACGAAAAGTTGAGAAATATTTGTAACTTTGCATCGGACTTAAGCGAATAGGCATGCCGAGTAAGAACATATTTGGAGGACAGAGTGCAAGGGCATTGTTTGCACACTATGTGTATGAGGAACTGCGCAAACGGGAGTTCGTAACGCTGGTGGATGTGCTGTGTATATACTACAAACGCGACAAGAGTTATTACGACCTGCATACCTATAGCAGTGACAAGGCCTATATCCAGCTGAAGAAAGCCTTTCCTGAAGTGGTCAAGGCTCTAGAACAAGTAGAGCCTGGATGCGTGATTGATAACGGAAAGACAGGTAAGGGTAAGGCCTTCAAGTATGTGGGCAAGGATGACGACCCGCTGGCTGCTGAGAAAAAGGCGGTAGTGCAAAAGTCAGTTGAAGACTACGTGGAGTTCTGCAAGGCTTCCGTTGGTATTATGCCAGCAGGCTGGTTCTCTTCGTTCTTCGAGAATACTCAGCTACTGCTTGACACAGAAAGGGAATCAGAGGGTGGTAATGCTCTCATCCGATCTTCCTTGGAGCAGAATTTGACAAATATCCATTTGCTGTCCGTGTTCTATAAGGCTATCACTAATCACCAGGTGCTGCGATTCTCCTATCAGCGTTTTGGACAGGAGCCTTTTGAACTGACGTTCCATCCTCAGTTTTTGAAAGAGTATAATGGTCGGTGGTTTGTTTTTGGCGAGGCAGATAGGCTGCGAAGTCCTGGAGAGCATGAAACGTTCAAAGCCTACAACGTACCGCTTGACAGAATCGTGGGCGGAGTCTCGACGGTTGATGATGTGGGGTATATTCCGGCTGAGAAGGGATTCTATCAGCAGTTCTTCAAGGATATCATTGGTGTCACCCACGAGAAAGATGCTAAGGTGGAGCCGGTGGTGATTCGAACCAAGTCAGAGTACCAGCATGGACTGCTACTCACCAAACCTCTGCATCATTCTCAGAAAGAGACGCTGTCCTTTGGGGAGCATAATGGTCAGTGGTATGGAGAAGTGACTCTGACGATAGAACCCAATCGCGAACTGCGAGGCAGGATCTTGATGTACGGTGAGAATCTCGAGGTGATGCAGCCGCTGCGACTAAGAGAGCAGATAAAGTATATTCTAAAGTGTCAAATTGTGCAATATGATGGTCATTTTGATGAAAAAATAGAGAATTCTTTATAAATTTCTGATTTTTTTTGTATCTTTGTCCTCAAATTAAAAATGTAGTCATGATATACGATATTGAGTTTGAAAATATGTATTCCTTCAAAGAGAAAGTCGTCTTTTCTATGGAAGGTACAGAGACTAATGCAAAGAACCAGAATTATTATCGTATCAATGATTCTGGGAAATGCCTAAAGGTTGGTGTCATCTATGGTGCTAATGCCTCTGGCAAGACAAACTTGATACGTTGCTTGAGTTGGCTTCACGATCTCTTAATTGTTAATGCTATCTTAAAGGAAGAAGATGGATTTAATGGATTGGGATTGGCTCCTTTTGGGTTGACTGAAACTACAATGAAAGCACCGACGAGTTTTAAGATTCGCTTGTATCATCGTGATGGTTTTCTTTATACATACAAACTAAAGATTAATGCAAAAGAAGTGCTTGATGAGTCTCTCTCAAAGTTTGTTGAAGGAGAGGATATCATTCTTTTTAGACGCATCTGTGCTGAGAGCAATAAGCATACTATTGTATTGGATGACGGAATTAAAGATTTTGCACTCCAACAAGACAAAGTACGAAAGAACCAGATTGCTATTACTTATCTTCAAGCTGTAAATGTTCCTGTAGTTTCTGAAATAGCATACGAACTGCTATCGATTCAGATGACTAACAGTTATAATCTTGGCATGACCCAGGCACTTTGGATTAATGCCAAGATGCTGCTTTCCAAGGATAATGGCTACAGAGAAAAACTAATACAATTCTTGAAGCATCTTGATACAGGTTTCAAAGACTTTCGGATTCCTAATGAAAACTCAGAGTTTAAGGACCTTATGTTTATCCACGACATGGTGATGATTGACGGAACTATTAAACCTGTAGAGTTCTTCTCGTTTATCGAATCATTAGGGACCCAACATCTTTTCTTGCTTGGTTTGAAGATTATTGAAGCACTGGACAAGGGCTATACATTGTTTGTCGACGAACTTGATGCCTCACTCCATACATACATTACAGAATTTATCATTAAGATGTTCCAAAATGAGAGAATCAACAAACATCATGCACAGTTGATACTGACCACTCACGATATTAACCTGATGGATGAGAAGAGTCTCCGCTTGGATCAGATATGGCTGATGCAAAAGAAGGCTGACGGTTCTTCCGAGCTATATTCGTTGGCAGATTTTGATGGCATCGACGAGGATACGAACATCAAAGAGTGGTATATGGCCAAGCGTTTTGGCGGCCTTCCCAAGATAGAATCAATAGAAAATCTGTTCCGCGATGAGACAGAGTGAACATCTCCAGCCAGACTACTCCATCTGCATCATTTGTGAAGGTGAGAAAACTGAGCCTTATTTCTTTAGCGACCTCATAGCGTGGATGGAACGCCAGCGTTGGCCATTGGATTACAAATATCGGGTTTACCCAGTGCCTACTAAGCGCAGCAATGCCGATAGCGATACTCAAGGGCGAAGGTCTGCGAGACGCCAATTGGAAAACATGCCTTCATCTACTGATGAGGTTATCATGCGAGGGCCGATGCCTGAATGTTGGGTAGATTCAGGAATAGCACAACTGAAGAATTTCTCCGAGGTTTGGGTAGTCTTTGATAAAGACGACCACCCCCATCACCAACAGGCATTTGAAAAAGTTCGCAGAGAAAGGGCTATAAACAATCATCTCAACCTTGCATTCACCAGCAGATGTTTTGAGATGTATCTTCTTCAGCATTTTGAGTGTTGCATACAGGCTTTTCAAAAATCAGAATGTGATGGTAAGATAAGCGGCAAGACGCGTTACTTCAATTGCTGTCTGCCCAGCGCGGTACCTGGTAAAGCATGTGGAGGCGACAAGTGTATCAATGGCTATGCGCGAAGTCATGGCTATTGGCAAAACAGCAAAAACGGGCAGACTTTCTCCTTTGTCCGAAACCTATGGTATGGAATTTTCAACTCCCACCGCGTGAAATGGCATAGTCTCGCAACGCTTCCTGCAAACACAGAGGTGTATGAGCGGAATCCGTATCTTGATTCCTATCGTCTGACATTAAGGCTATTAGGATACCACGCTTTGGAACATGGCGACACCTTCTGTCATAAAATTGGCGATGGACAATATCATCTTTTGAAAAGAATCGGCAATACTATAACTTTCAAGAATGAGTCAAAGATAAGGATGATGATGCCTGCTGGGTGTATTTCCATTATGGAAGCCTTTACCGATAATCGACCACAAATCAATGTTGAGCGGCAGATAAAGGACAATCTGGAAGAAATTGAAGTCCTTCCAGATACTGAATACTCTATAAGTCTGGACAAACTTCTGGCACATGATGATTATTATCTGAAGATCACATGGTATGGCGACATTTATTTCTGTGCCAAAGAAGATGGAATCAGTGATGACTTTAACATGTCCAAATTTAACTTATCAACATGTTGACAGGGATGAGAAACGGTTCCACGAAGAATCGAACCGTTCGTGAGGCAGGAATGTTTGGAGCAATCAGGAATCGGTTGTACCTTTGCAGCGCATTTGAGACACAAGTGTAGGACATAGAGTACTAACCAATAAAAAAACAAGAGATATGCAGAACGTACAGAACGCAGCAGAGATCCAGCAGAGAGTGATTAACCTCGTAGAGCTTTACCGTACTAAGGTGGGCAAGGAGAGTCAGATAGCTAAGGATGCAAAGGCAGATTGCGAGTATTGGGATAAGAAGTCTGTTGACATGATGATGGAAGAAGAAGGCTTGACAGTAGGAGGTGGCATGTATGGCGAAGGTCCCCATACCGATGCCTAGATAGTGCGATGATGATGTTTTTTGCAGCGCATGCTGTCTGAGCTTTTTGATAGGATTTGGCTGGAAATGAGACAAAAATCACTTTCACAAGCCTTGTGAAAGTGAAATTTTTGTGTAAAGTTGTTGTAGTTTAGTAGAAAATTCGTATCTTTGCGGTGTCCTTTCTGAATGCTGAAAGCCCCTTGGGACGGATGACCACAGGTCAGCAATGGCCTTTCGGGTAATCACAGGAGGGTTGGACACATACATACAAAGGCGTTTTCTGAACGCTTTGGGTTTGACGTGTTGGAATCTCGCAAATTCAAACTTGTAGTCAAAACCAAAGCAACGGGAACGCCCCTTGGAGGTGTAATTATTGTACCTATCTATATGGTGGGCTATGGTATATACATCGGCGTGGGGCTTTCAGCGTTGCTCGGTACGACTACAAGGGCAATGCGAGAGCCTCAACACGTGGGACCGGGCACAGAACTGGCTCCACGTTTTTTGTGTGTATGCTGAACCTAAAACAATAATTAACTGCTGAGGTTGCCGGGCAGAACAAAAATATTATGTTATGCCACAAAATGATAAGCAGTGGAGTTCTGCACATCCAGGCCTTTTAATTATCTTGTTAGATCAATCTGGTTCGATGTTAATGCCTTACTCTGGAAGTGATTCAAAAACAGTCTTTGCATCAAAGGCTGTGAATAAGGTTATTGATAATATTATTCAAAAGAATTTTGACGGTGAAGCACCAAAGAATAGATGCTTTATTTCCGTAATCGGTTATAATCATAATGTAAAAGAATTGTGTTCGGGTTGGTTAAAAGACCTAGACAACAACCCCCTTAAAATTGAAAAGGTAAAAGAAAAACAACCTAATGGAAATGGTGGGATTATTGAAGTAGATGTTGAACAGCCTATATGGGTTGAACCAATTACGCAAGATGGTGCTACTAATATGAAAGGAGCATTGGACTTAGCAAAAGAGACTGTCATAAACTGGATGAATGACCACCAAGATAAGGACGATCCTGCTCCTGTGATTATTAACATTTCTGATGGTGTACCCTATTATAATGGATTAGATGTTCATTTCTGTATGGAAGAGACAACAAAAGTGGCAAATGAGATTATGAATTTGTCAAATGCAGATGGACATGTACTTATTTTTAACGCAATGATTGAGAAAGACGGAGCAAAGTCTGTATTCCCCAATGACATCAGTAAGTTAAACGAGGAAGAAGCTAAATTCTTGTTTAATATTACTAGTGTTATTCCTGATTCTTATAAGGGTGCAGCAGCAAAAAATGGATTAGAGATGATGGAAAACTCTAGAGGATGTATATTTCAGGCAGATGCTGTACAGCTAATTCAATTAATTGACTTTGGCTCCTCTAAGGGGCAGGGCGACAAAAATTCTATCGTATGAGAATTAAAGCATTCATAACTCACAAAGATCAAGAACGATTCACAGACTGTCAAGATAGATTTAGTGTCAATAAAGACACTAAATCTATCGCGCTGGCAGACGGAATGAGCCAATCTATTTTTCAAAAAATATGGGCCCAGTTACTTGTAGACAAATATACTACTATTGAACAATGGGAACCAACGATAGAATCTGTACGTGAGCTTAGCCCCAAATGGCAAGATCAGGTAATGGCAATTATTCCAAGTCTTACGCCTGCAGCACAGAGACGTTCAAGGAACTCTCTCGCCATGGGAATGTCAGCAGGCTCAACATTTGTGGGCATTAGATTTAATGAAAACAAATGGGAAGGATGGGTCTTAGGCGACAGTTGTCTAATTATAGTAGATCAGAATAATGAGATCGTTAAAATAGAAACGTCACAAGAGGGACATTTTGATAGTCACCCAGATTATTTTGATAGTAATCCTAACAAAGAGGGAAAGGGACTGCCAAAGACTATTTCGGGAGAGCTTCATAAAGGAGAAAAATTGTTTCTGGTAAGCGACCCATTCTCAGATATCTTATATAACATACAAGGTTCTGATTCACAGAAGGAGCTTATTTGTAAACTTCTAGCGATAGAAAACCATGAAGCTTTTGAAGCATTAGTTGCGAATTGGCGCGCACAAGGCATGCATAATGACGATAGCACTTTGGTGGTAGTTGAATATGACGAATCTGATGATTTTCATGTTGTTCATGAAGATAGTATTGATGCTTTTATAGAAATGGAAAAGCAACAAGAAAACCCTTTAGAACCGGTCTCTGCATCCAAAGATGACAATTTGGAGAAAGAAAGCACGTCTTTGTCTCAAGTTGTATTAGATGAGAAAATTGAAGAATGCAAAACGTTAAAAGATTACCTTTCAGTAGTTGCAGATAGATTCATTGATTCGTTACCGAAAGAACTTAAAAAGCGAAAGGAAAACTTAAAAAAGCGGTTTAAAGATCAATTGTTTAAAGCTTTAGATTGTTATTATAAAATAGAGGGGAAATGACACTACCAACTATCTCGGAATTCTCTACATCTATTAAAACTCCAGAATTAATAAAGTCGCCAATTTTATCTGGAGGTCATCCTGTTACTAAGAATGGTAGGATGATAAAATATGCTGGAGGCTTTTGTGTTGTGTTTCCGTTTGAAACTACAAATAAGAAGTATGCTGTCAGATGTTGGCATGCTTTAGTACCAGATGCCCCACAAAGAATGCGATACATTGCAGATGCATTGAAATCATCAAATCTACCCTATTTTGTTGATTTTAATTATGTTGAGGATTGTTTGATGACCCCATCAGGTATTCAACCTGTTGTTATTATGGATTGGGTAAAAGCACAACCTTTAAAAGCGTTTCTGGTAGAAAACTTATCAAAACCTGAAAGAATAAATTTGGTGGCAGAGAATTTTAAAAAGATGGTTGGAGATTTGCACAAGGCTCACTTTTCTCATGGTGATTTGCAGCATGGGAATATTATGGTCAACCCAGATTGCAGTTTGGTGTTGGTAGATTACGATTCGATGTATGTCCCAGCATTGAAAGGCTTTTCTGATGAAATAAAGGGTCTTCAAGGATATCAGCACGAAAGCAGATGGATAAATAAAGAGTTAACAGAAAAAGCTGATTACTTTTCTGAATTGGTAATCTATATAAGCCTCAAAGCTCTAGCTAGCAACCCTGAATGGTGGTCTAAATTAGATATGGAAAATACAGACACCTTACTCTTCAGTGGAGATGACATAAAATCGAAAGGGAGTTCTCTTATTTTCTACGAGCTTAAGCGCAATAATACCATAAAGCATTTAGTTGAATGCCTATGTGATTATATGCAGAAAAGCAGTATAAATGAATTAGAACCATTAGAGATAGCCGCAGTGTCACAAGCTGATACAATCGCCCAAAAATGGAAATCTGGGAATGGATACAAAGCCCCTGTCTTTGATGCAAGTAAAATGGCAGAGAATATTTCAAAGAAATGGAGGTAATAGTTTATGATAAGTATTCCAGACATAAAGACATCTATCAGTAATGGTCTTATTCTTGATGGTTTTATAAAGAATGGTAAATTCGAAACAGATTCGCGTGGTAGACTAAAGATGTTTACTGGCGGTTTCACCGTAGTGTTTCCTGCAATTGTCAATGGCGAGAAATGGGGTTTCCGCTGTTGGCATAATGATTTAGGGAATTTGCGTAGTCATTTTGAGATATTATCAGAAGAACTAAACAAACTCAACAGTCCTTATTTTTGCGATTTCGTCTATGTGGATGAGGGGATATTGGTTAATGGCTTGAAATATCCAACAACCAGAATGCGTTGGGTGGATGGTCTTGACATTAAGAAATTTATCTGCGAACATAGAGGAGAAAAAGTCAGGTTGAAGAAATTAGCCACCAACTTCTTAAAAATGTCCTGTAATTTGCATCAGTTAGGAATAGCACATGGAGATTTACAACATGGAAACATACTCGTGGATAAGAATGATAATCTCTTCTTAATTGATTATGACTCTATGTATCTACCTGCATTGAAGGGACAAGGGGATATTATAACTGGTTTGAAAGGCTATCAGCATCCAAAACGTACAGAGAATATAAATGCAAGTGAAAAACTGGACTATTTCTCTGAACTTATTATATATACTAGTATTGTGGGAATTGCTGAAAATCCTGAGCTTGTAGAGAAATACAACTTAGAGGATTCTGAACAGATGCTTTTTGCACCAGACGATTTCACAGATATTGAGCATAGTGAGATTTTCAAGGATTTGAAAGAGTTGAAAGGAATCTTCCCTAAATTGTTAGAGGTACTAAAGCAGTATCTCTCCGAGGATGATATTAATAAAATGGAACCATTTGATGCTTTGATGGACAAATATTATCCGAATCCGAAGATTCTTTATTTTGAGGCTGATAGAGGTAATAAAGTAGTTGTTGGTGTAGAAGGAAAAATTATTTGGGAGGTAGAAAATGCTTCGGAATTATACCTAAATGATGAAGCTATAGAAGTTTATCAAAAAAGCCATCAAGAACTGTTTAGTGTTTTAGGAACTAAACACTTTTCATTGGTTGCTAAAAATGGGTTAAAAGAAGTAAGTGCAGATTTAGACATAGAGGCAGTGGACGGAGCTATCGTATCTTTTTCCACTAACGCAGATAAATTAAGAAAGGGACGTGGGGAACAAGCAGTATTGCAATGGAATATCGAAAATGCTCAATCCGCTATGCTCATGTATGCAGACACTGAGCGTGTAATAGAAATGAGAGGCAATTTGATAGTAGCACCCCTTGAGACTACAACATATAGGATTTCTGCAAAAGCCAAAGAAGGTGAAAGACGAACAGTTGAAGAACTCACCATTCTTGTAAAAGATGCTAGCAAGGTTGATTTTAAGGCTGATAAGGTTTATTCTTTACCCACTATACCAATAAAACTTACTTGGAATGCCCAATATGCCAAGGAAATAAAACTTGATGGTGAAGATGTAGGGCCATGTGGAAATAAAATAATTGAAGTTGACAAAGAAACGTGTTTCATTCTAACTGTGGAGGATGATTTCGGAAAAACTGATTATCCTCTAACTATCCGGATGTTACCACTTCCATTTGTAAAAGGTATGATGATACCAACTCCGAATATTTGTAAGAATATTAATATAGTAAACAAGGTTCCTAGACCAATATTTAGTATTAATTTAGTGCCATTTGTAGATGAACCTAAGTTCTCAATAGATATTCCTCAATTTGTTGATACACCAGATATTTTACAAAATAAAGAATATGTGCCAGCAGGTGTAATAAGCAAACTGTGGACTATATGGAGAAATCTTGAAAATACTGTCGTTGAAGGATTAAAAATATACTAAAATGGAAACAAATAATCAAGCTATTAGAAAGAGTGGAATCTTAAATGAATTCTTTTGGTGGTGCGCTGGAGTAAACAGAGACATACTTCGTCAATGCCCTACGGATTATGCAAAGTATGCGGGTGCAGGTGGGACTATTTTTTTTACAGCAGTAATGGCTGTTATTTCGAGTAGTTATGCTATTTACTTCGTATTTGAAGACCAACTTGTTTCCCTAGGTTTTGGCCTTATATGGGGTGCTCTCATTTTTAATCTTGACAGATATATGGTTAATACTATGTATTCTGATGGCTTACCTACAATTAGTTGGGGGGAAATTCGTTCTGGCCTTCCTCGTATTATCATGGCGATTTTTCTTGGTATTGTTATTTCTACTCCATTGGAGATGAAGATATTTGAGGACAGAATCAATTCGCAACTTGTTCATGACAATATTGAAAGGACTAACAGAAGTAGGCAAAAAGCACAGGAAGGAAATGCTTCATTAATCCAGAGGCGTGATGTGTTGGAAAGAGAACTGAAAGATATTAATAAACGCCTTGCAAATGCAAATCAAGAACTAAAAGAAGAAGGTGAGGGATCGGCTCCAAGCGGAAGAATTGGTCAAGGACCAATTTATAGAGAAAAGAAGATGAATAGAGATGCTATTCAAAAGGAGCTTGATGATTGGAAATCAGCCCATGGACACGAGTTAGAGAGTATTAGAGAGCAAATTGAAATTAATTCAAAGTCGACAAATAACGACATAAAGGAAGGGTTAAAAGAAAATGGATTCTGCGTTAGATATGAAGCCTTCGCAAATGTTAAAGAGAATAACATTTCTTTGAAGATAGTTTCATGGGTTATTATGCTGTTGTTTATCATTATAGAAACAGCTCCGACATTTTTTAAAATGATGATTTCTTCAGGTCCTTATGATGATATGCTCCGTTCAGAAATGCATAGGATTAGGGTCATGTCAGACAAAACTATATCTGATATCAATGATGAAGTAAACACTTTAGTTCAAATTTCGGTAGCTAAAAATAAAGCTAGACTAGAAGCAGAATTAGCAGCTAACAAAGAAATCATGGAAAAAGTAGCTTTAGCACAAGCAGAATTACTTCAAACAGCAATAAATAAATGGCGAGAAGAGGAACTTGCCAAGATTAACGAGAATCCATCAGCATATATTCAAACGACAAATAGGACATGAAGAAGAAATCAACACCAATTCCTGGCTTGAGCTTTTCTTGGAAGAGAGCTTTAGGTCTTACTCAAGTGCAACAGAGTATCTCAAGAAAAACAGGAATACCCATGTCTAAAGGCGGTCTGGAAAGAAAGATAGGGAACTTTATACTAAGTTCTTTATTTAAAAAACGTTGAGAAATATTGTGTAATGATTGAGGATATAATTAGACAAGCCAGTGTAGAGGACAAGAAAGTATTGATCCAATACAAAAAAGACAACGGAGAAGTATCTGACCGTGTTATTGGAAGTATTGTTCCATCGGAAAAATACGGAGATGGGTATATCGAAGCCTTTTGCTACAAGCGGAATGACCAACGAACGTTCAGGATAGATCGTATCATGGATGCCAAAATTATAGACGAAAGTGACTTCGTTCCAAGAAGGATGGTACCAGCTCCTCTTGTAAGCGTTACTCCTCAACCTCATTCAAACAACGTCATGGAGATTCCCGCTATAGAACAAGCTGTCGTTACAAGTTATAATGATGCCGACCCTAAGCTCAGACAGTTATGCCAATACTATTTGAATTGCATTGCTCTTGAAAATGCAAATAGCATCAGTACACCAAAACTTGTTAACGAAGACGAACCTCAATTCGTAGAAATTAACACGCCTTTCATTAATGGTATTATCGATGAGCAGTTAGTGGGATTTATTACTAACAACACCCGACAAAGAAAAACTGCCATGGTTGGTTATCCCGTGATGGTCTCAGACAATAAGATTATCCCATTACTACTGTTTCAGGTAACTGCTGATTACGGTGTCGTAGACATGTCGATTACTCCCTTTGTGAACAAAGCGATTGTTGATTTGTTTATCAGCGACTCTGAAGAACAAATGCAGGAATTGCTTTTCATAGAAGAGCAACTTGGACTAAATAATGATAATGTCATTGTAGATATTAAATCAGTAGCCAATTCACTAAAGGACTTACGCCCTAATTGGCAATGGAAAGAAGATCCCAATCCAGACACCATAGAGCCTAATGAGTCTATTTCACTCATTGACGAGGACGGCATTTATAACCGATGTGTCCTTATGCGAGCTGATTTAAACAATTATACAATGGGGCTTGAGATGGAGCTGAATGCATTGTCAAAAATCAGCAAAGAAAGCTATAAGGATACGGCTCTGTACCAATGGATGTATGCTGAGGTCGGTGAAGCAGATATACAGACAATTCAAAAAGAAGAATTGTTAGAAATACTACCACTAAACACAGAGCAGGATGATGCTATCAAGCATGCTCTTCACGCTCCATTGACGATAGTAACAGGTCCCCCAGGAACAGGAAAATCTCAAGTTGTTGCAAATCTAATAGTCAACCTTGCGCATAAGGAGAAGAATGCTATCTTTTCAAGTAAGAACAATAAAGCGGTAGATGTCGTAGATCAGCGCACCAATGCTTTAGGAGATTGGCCTATTATGATTCGACTGGGTGGTAATCGTGATTTTAGCTATATTGCTGATTATCTGAGAAGACTATTACATGCTCCACAACCCACTCTTGCACAACAGCAAGAATTCAATTCTGCAAAACAACGATATGAAAGGCTGTTGTCTGATAAAGCACGAATCATCAAACAGCAAGAGCAGGTTATACAATCTAGCAATCAACTAACGAGGATGAATTTAGAGATTGCTAGTATAAAAGAAAAATGGAATGGTTGGCAAAATATATGTAATCCCAAGACGGAGAAAAGATTTATCAGTCAATTGAAAGAACTTTCTCAAAGTTGGGATGCAAGCCGAAAGGAGAAACAATCCTTTTGGACAAAACTTATATGGATATTTATAAAAAAGGATAGGCAACGAATTTTTAAAAGCAGTCTAGTTTCATACAATTCATTGCAAAAAGAGATCAAGCGTCAGGAAATAGATGCAGAACAATTTGATGATTGCTTATTTACAAAACAAGAAGGAATATTAAAAGAATATCGTCAGCTATGTGATTACAAAACAAAACTTGAGCAATATAATGAAGGAACAACTTTCGAGCAATTAGATGTTCAATTAGCAGAGATCAAAAAGAAACTTTCTTCTGCGGCAAAGACTTTGTGGAATAAGTGGCTTGTAACTTGTTCGCCACAGATTCCAGATAACTATCGACAGCAAATATCTTCATTTCTAGCGAACTTACAACTAAATGACGGTAATATTGATAGTATTCAATTAGCTTATGAATATAGGACAATTGAGCGAATATTGACCCAATTGATGCCTATTTGTGCTGTTACTTCTTTGTCTGCACGTGGACGTTTACCTTTTGTTGCCGGATGCTATGACTTGGTTATTATAGACGAGGCTAGTCAATGTGACATAGCGTCTATGATACCTCTATTGTATAGAGCAAAGCGTGGTGTTATCATTGGAGACCCCAATCAGTTGAAGCACATAACGACTATGACACACCAGCAAGACTTGGAATTGGTAGTGAAACATGAAGTTGATGCCTGTTTCTCATATTGTGTTCATTCTTTATTTGATTTAGCAATATCTGTTGGTCATAGAAATGATCTGGTTCATCTGCGTGATCATCATCGCAGCCATGCTGATATAATTGATTTTTCCAACAAAGAGTTTTATAACGGTTTGTTGAGAGTTGCTACAGATTATTCCAGGCTTAAATTTCCGTATGGTCCTGACAAGAGTGTTATGTGGAAAAATATCGTAGGTAAAACGGAAAGACCCCAGGCAGGTAGTGCATACAACCAAGAAGAGATAAATGCTGTGATAGAGCAATTAAGCTATCTTGTTAATGACAACTACATAGGAAGTATTGGTGTTGTAACTCCATTTAAGCGACAGGCAGACTTGATAACATCTTATTTGAAAGAAAAGGACAAGAAGCTTTATGACGAGTTGGTCAAAAATCATGATTTCGTCGCTGCTACTGCCCATAAGTTCCAAGGTGACGAAAGAGATGTGATTATATTCTCTCCAGTCATATCGAATAATGCATCTCAAAGTACATTAAATTTCTTAGGGAGTACGCCAAACTTATTTAATGTTGCAATCACACGAGCACGAGCAAGTCTTATTGTCATTGGCGACAAGGCTTTTTGTCAGAACTCGAACATCCATTATTTAGCTCATTTCGCAGATTATGTTGATTCGCTATATGCAAATACTGGTGTTACTAATAATGTGATGTCTCAGTTGGGGCGAGAGTATCCTGATATTGATACAACGGAATTTGTTTCTGATTGTGAGAAAGAATTGTACTCGGCTCTTTATGACAAAGGGATTAAGACATGTCCTCAATATGTAGTCGACAAATATCGCATAGATTTGGCATTGATGGAAAATGACAAGAAACTTGCGATAGATGTCTATGATGACCAAGAATATAATAGCGAACAAAGCTATGCTATTCACTTAAAGAACTCTCGATTAATAGAAATAGGCTGGGACGTTATCCGTTTTATGCCCTATCAGCTGAAAGACGATATGGAGTGGTGTTTGAAACAAATCATTAACAAAGT
>Ga0326514_10001528_pt1 | contig 15082 bp, 26 predicted proteins | sample 3_2548_0518_D_FD_203653 | JGI IMG/M metagenome (GOLD analysis project Ga0326514, IMG submission 203653) | Bovine rumen microbial communities from UC Davis, California, United States - 3_2548_0518 | ecosystem: Host-associated > Mammals > Digestive system > Stomach > Rumen | place: USA...
GTGAAGATATAGTCTAATCTTTATGGTGACATAAAGAAGTTCATAAGAGAACTGCATGAGATCAGCGACCTCATGTGAATATAAATGTAATACATTACAATCACGAAGTGGAAATCAATTACCTTTTACTTCTATAAATTATGGTACTTGTACTTTACCAGAGGGTAGAATGGTAACTAAAGCATTATTAGAAGGTTCAATAGAGGGGGTTGGTAAGGTTAGAAAAACTCCTATATTTCCTTGTGGAATATTCCAATGTATGAAAGGAGTTAATCGCAAACCAGGAGAGCCAAATTATGATTTATTCCAATTAGCATTACGTTCTACTGCACAAAGGTTATATCCAAATTATGTTAATGTAGATTGGTCAGTTAATGCTGGATATGATAGAAATGATCCTAAAACGTATGTTTCAACTATGCGGTTGTCGCACATACAATGGTGCTGATATTAATGTTGATCCAGGAGTAAATCCTCAAACTAAAGATGGTCGTGGAAATATTTGTCCAGTTACTATAATCATGCCTACACTTGCTATGAAAGTTAAAGATGATGCTAATCCAATTGTTGGATTTATGAATTTATTAGATGAAAAAATACATGAAGCTAAAGATATGTTAATTGAAAGATATAATTATATTATTAATCAAAATCCTGCTTCTGCAAAATTTATGTATGAAAATAACATTATGCTTGGCTATAATGGAAAAACAATAGAAAGTGCCATGAAACATGGTACATTAGCGATTGGTCAAATAGGGTTAGCAGAAACATTACAAATTTTAATTGGTTGTGACCATACTACAGAAAAAGGTATGGAATTAGCTAAAAAAATTGAACAACTATTTAAAGATAGATGTGCAGAATTTAAAAAAGATTTACACTTAAATATAGGAGTATATTACACGCCTAAACTATTCGGATTGGGTGTCGCATAAGTGATTATGTGAAAAAATAAACCTTACTAAACGGGCAAGCGTAATAAGCTGATAAGAGAGACTAAACTGCGGAAATGCGCAGCAGGTTGATCCCGTAGGATAAAATTATTAAAAAATATTGGACAGAACTGCGAAGTTGTGTATAGTAATTTTTCATATTTTAATGAAAGGAGATATACACAATGGCAAAAAGAAAATTATTAGATAAGTTAATAGATAGAAGTGAAATTAAAGAAGAAATGGTCTTAATTAATGGTAGTGATACAGATTATATTACACCATCTGGAGAAGTTTATAAAGATTATGGAGAAAATAAATTTTTCCATAAAGCTCAATGACTTAATCATGGATATTGGTACACTGGAGTTACTTATAAAGGAAATATTTCCAAACAAAGAAGAGTTCATATTTTAGTTGCGGAAGCATTTGTACCAAATCCAAATAATTATCCTATTGTAATGCATATAGATAATGATAAAGAAAATAAACATTATACAAATTTAAAATGAGGAACTGTATCTGAAAATACTAAAGATGCATATGAGCAACTTGGCTTTTTAGAATGAAATACTAAAAGTTGAGATGACAATCAATCCATTCATGTTTGTAGCTTTGATTTACAAGGTAATTTGATAAAAAAATATGGTTCAGTAGGAGAAGCTTCTAGAGAATTAAATATTACTAAAACTACTATATTAAATCAATGCAATCATAAGGTTAAAACAAAACCTCGATGTGGTTATTGATTTAGATATCTGTCCGAATATGAAAAAGATGGTTTTGTTCTCTAACGACTATCGAAAGTATAATTTAGAAGAAAAATCTAAATGAATAAATGAGTAGAGTAGCGCAGACGTCGGTTAAAGATTCTTTAACCACAGTCGCCGCAAAAGGTAAGGCTCTTATTATTTGATAATAGAATAATAAGATGATAATATAGTCTAATCCCCTAATAAATATCGGGAAACCGAGGGTATAAATGGCCGAGAATATGTGTTATACTTCAATGAAAAAATTTAAAAAGACTTATGGAATTATTCCTAATGTAAGTGATAGAGATTACTTTACAAATAGTATTCATGTTCCAGTATGAAAAGAAATGAGTCCATTTGATAAAATAGATATAGAGAGTCAATTAACCGGTTATAGTAATGCTGGATGTATTACTTATGTAGAATTAGAGGGCGGAGTCAAAAATAATTTAGATGCTCTTGAAGAAATAGTTAATTATGCTATGGATAAAGATATTCCATATTTTGCAATTAATATTCCAAATGATACTTGTTTAGATTGTGGTTACACTGATGAATTTAATGATAAATGTCCAATGTGCGGAAGCGAACATATACAACAGCTTAGGCGTGTTACAGGATATTTAACAGGAGATTATAAAACTGCATTTAATAAAGGAAAACAACAAGAGACTGAACAAAGATATAAACATTCTAAAAAATTGGAGAATTGGAATGATTAGGATTGCAGGTATTAATGGCAATGATTTCGTCAATGGAGAAGGGGTAAGCGTTAGTTTATTCCTTCAAGGTTGTCCTTTTCATTGTCAGGGATGCCATAATCCAGAAACTTGAGATCCTAACGGCGGAAAAATTTGAGATTGAAATGATTTAATAAATCATATTATTGAATTAATTTCCGCAAATGGAATACAAAGAAATTTAAGTATTTTAGGTGGAGAACCTTTTGATACTTATGATAAAAGAGATTTTATTCATTTATTAATTAAGGTTGTAAAACAAAAATTTCCTGATATAAAAATTTGTATATGAACAGGATATACTTACAAAGAACTAATAGAAATAACTGATATAGGATATATATTACAAAATATAAATTACTTGATTGAAGGTCCTTTTAAAATTGAAGAACGTGACATTACATTAAAATGGCGCGGCAGCCGTAATCAAAATATAATAGATATGAAAGACAACTATAAAAGAATACTATAACTTTTACTTTTATAGTTGATTTTTTTTAAAAATAATTATATAATTATTATATAAAATAAAAATATAATAAAGAAGGAAATAAAATGGATAAAGAGGTAATACATACACATGGATTAGATATCTACTGTTCAACAACAGATATGAATATTATTGATAGTTATAATATTAATAATATAGATGAAATGAAGAATATATTAATGAGTTGTTTAATGTTTACAAAAACATATAAAACAAACAGAACTATGAATTCATTAATAAATGAATGGATAGCTCATAATAAATTATACAAATATAATTTATATAGAGATCATACAAAAGATTGCAATTTTGAAAGAAAAGAAAAAATACATATAAGATTTATTTATTTTATTCTAAGTAGAACTGAAAAATTTAAGTATTATATTACGGGGGGTACTAATGGAAGAAAAAGAAAAAAATAATAAAGAGATAGAATTTGGTACACTATATGATATAAATAAAAATATAGTTAAACAAAATGAAATAAAATTAAACGAAGGTGTCTTAAATAGCAAAAAAGAAATTGTTAAAAATTTTATAATGAGTAAATCAGATGATTTCTATTTTATGCTATTATGCAATGAAAGAAAAGATTATACAATATTTGATTTTAAAGATTATAAAACACCAGAAAGAAGTTTAAATTGTGCAAAATGTTTAGTAGATGAATGTCTAGCTAATCGTGGTGAAATTCGTGGTATTGATTTAACAAAAGATAGAGATGCTATTGAAATATGGATGATTATAGATAATGAAGCTTATGTATATTACTTTTTTCCATATGATAGTGGTGTAATCTTTGATTTTTAAGGAGGAAATATTATAATGAAAAAAATTGTTAGTGTTATTAAACCGTTTATAATAAATCAAAATATTTTTGTTTATGAAGATGGAAATAAAATAGACGCAGTATCAGTTCCTTTAAATAATATACAGGATATTTTAATTAATACAGCAAATAAATATGAAATTACAGAAGTAGAATTAATTGGTTCTAGGAAATACTTAAATGGAATAATTAAAAAAATCCAAGAAGAGGAAGTAACACAATATAAAGAAAATAAATTAAATATAAAAATAATTGCTGGGTAAGGAGGTAAATATGAAATATTTAATTACAACAACAGAAGTTTATAGATTTAGCAGCGAAGATGAAGCTACTAATTTTATAGAAGAGGCAAAAAAAGAATCTGGATATCTATTAACTAAACATACTGTTGAATATAAAGAAAGAAAACAAAAAGGCGAAGTAATAGATTATTGGTGGAAGGTTACTTTAATTAAAGGATTTAATTCAGAAAAAGAACCTACAACAGATGTAGATGTAAAATATGAAATAGAAAGTGCTTTTTAGGAGGTAAAAATGGAAAATATTAACGAAAAAATTGATAATTTTGTAGATGAAATTTTTAATTATGTAGAATCTAAAGGAGTGCCAACTCATTATATTAAAACAAGAGAGGATGCAATAGAACCAACTAGAGGAAGTGCGGAAGCTGCTGGTTATGATTTGTATGTACCTAGTACTGAAGATGAAATAACGATTCCCGCACATTCTACTATAAAGATTGACACTGGAATTGCTATTGCATTACCAGATAATACATTTGGGGCGATATTTGCTAGATCTGGTTTAGCCACAAAACAAGGTTTGCGCCCTGCAAATTGCACAGGTGTAATTGATTCAGACTACCGCGGTTCTATTGGAATAGCTCTTCATAATGATACAAATGAAGATAAGATTGTAAAAGGTGGCGACCGTATTGCTCAATTAGTTGTTATACCTTATATGTCTATTAATTTAACATTGACAGATAGTTTAGATGAGACAGACCGTGGACAAGGTAGTTTTGGAAGTACAGGAGTTTAATATGAATAAAATAGAAAAACACAAAGAGTTATTAGATAATCTTCATAATTTATATATAGCAAAAAATCATGATTATGGAGATAGTGTTCACGATACTTATGAAAAATATGGTCTAACTTCATTTTTAGTTAGAATGGAAGATAAGTTGAATAGAGTGAGAACATTAAATAAAAACATTAATAATATTCAAGTACCAACAGAAAAAATCGAAGATACATTATTAGATTTGGCAAATTATGCAATTTTAGCGGTATTAGAATTAAAAGAAGAAGAGGAGAAAGGTTAAATGGCTTATTATAATTTAAAGGCTAACATAACAGATTTTAACATTGATTGAAAAAAAATTAAATCTGCTTGTATGACAACAATTTCAAAAGAAGCTGGAGATAAAGAGCCTTCTCATGAATGAAAAAGAAAGTTATTACTTTGTGAACACAGCCCAATAAGAAGAGGTAGTATTAGTTGAAAATGAGATGCAATTCCGTATGCTATCTCAACTCATTTTGTTAGACATCATGAAGGAGTAGAAAAATGAGTTGGAACACAAAGGGCGGATAGAACAGAAGTAAAAGATAGAAGTCAACGCAGTCAAATGGATACAATTCCTATGGAAATGGAAGCTAATATTCAAGCTTTAATAAATATTTCCGCAAAAAGATTATGTATGTGCGCTGATCCTACTACAAGAGACTATTGAAGAAGTGTTCTAAAAGAGATAAAACAATATGATGAAGATATATATTGGGCTTGCGTTCCTCAATGTATTAGATGCGGAGGATGTCCTGAATATAAATCTTGCGGATTTTATGACGCTTTTGCAAAAAAACTTTCTTTTGAAGAACAGGTAGATATGACAAAAAGATATAACAAGTATAATGAAACAAGAGTTGATATTTATTAAAAAATATTATATAATATTTATAGAAAATAAAAAAGAAAGGGGATAGAAAATGATAAGAAAAGTTTTAACGTATGAAGAAGATAAGGACATATTAATGCAAAAAAGTGAAGAAGTAACTGAAATTAATGAAGAAATTAAACAATTAATTCAAGATTTAAAAGATACCTTAGAACAATATAAAACAGGAGTTGGTATTTCGGCAATACAAATAGGTGTTCCAAAAAGAGTATGTATTGTTAAACACAATGGAAAAATATATACTTTAATTAATCCAGTTATTACAAGAAAAAGACGGTTCTATATTATTTAAAGAAGGATGTTTAAGTGCGCCAGGGAAAAACAAAGAAGTAACTAGAGCTCAAAAGGTATGGTGTAATTATATTGATGAAACTGGGAATAAAAGACAATTATCTGAGGGTGGTTTATGCTCCGTTATTATTCAACATGAGTTAGATCACTTTGAAGGATGGTGTGAGGTTTTTTCAGAATATAAAAAGAATATATAAAAAGGAGAATGAAAGATGAGTTTATTAGTAATAGTAATTGTTTTATCAGTATTAGTATTTTTATTAGGTATATTTATTGGATTTAGTTATGTAAAATGCCCTCCAGATATGATATTTTTAATCTCTGGTATAAAAAAAGAACCAAGGGTAATAACGGGAAAAGCAGCTTTTAGAATCCCATTCTTTGAAAGAATTGATAAAATTCCATTAAAACTTATTCAAATAGATGTCAAAACAAGTAGAGTTCCAACAAATGATTACATCAATGTTGATGTAGATGCTGTTGCTAATGTTAGAATATCAACAAAAGCAGAGTTAATACAAATCGCAGCGAAGCACTTTTTAAATCAAACTCCTAGAGATATTGCTATTAATGTTCAACAAATTCTTGAAGGAAATATGCGTGAAATTATAGGACAAATGCAATTAACGGATTTAGTAAATAATAAACAATTATTTTCACAAAAAATTCAAGAAAACGCTACTGATGATATAAATAAATTAGGTCTTGAAATTGTAAACTTGAATGTCCAAAATGTTACAGATGATAACGATGCTATTGTAAATCTTGGAGTAGATAACTTAGTTAAAATTCAAAAAGATGCTAAAATTGCAAAAGCTAAAGCTGAAAAAGAAATTAAAATGGCAGTTGCCGCAGCCGACGAAGAAGGTAATAAAGCAAGAGCTGAAGCAGATGCAAAAATAGCAGAACAACAGAAAGAACTTAAATTAAAACAAGCAAGTTTTAAAAAGCAACAAGATATGGCTAAAGCAGAGGCAGATGCGGCTTATAAAATTCAAGAACAAGAGCAAATGAAAGTTATTAATGAAACAAAAATCGCCGCTGAAGTGGCAAAAGCAGAAAAAATGACTGAATTAAAAGAAAAAGAAGTAGCTTTAAAAGAGAAAGAATTAGATGCAATAGTAAGAAAACAGGCTGATGCTGAAAAATATGCAGCAGAAGTTAAAGCTCAAGCCAATAAGAAAGTCGCTATTGAAAATGCGGAAGCAGAAAAAGAGAAAGCGAAACTAGATGCAGAAGCTCAGATAGCAATTGCAGAGGCAGCTAAAAAATCTGCAGAGTTAGAGGCAGAAGGCATTAAAGCTAAACTATTAGCAGAAGCTGAAGGTAAGAAAGCAATTTTACTAGCTGAAGCAGAAGGTGTTAAAGCTAAAGCTCTTGCTGAAGCTGAAGGAATTGAGAAGAAAGCAGAAGCTCAGAAGAAAATGGGAGAAGCATCTATTGTAGAGATGGTTATGAACGCTTTACCACAAGTTGCTAAAGAAGTATCTGCCCCATTATCAAGTATAGATAATATTACAATGTATGGTGATCAATCTACAAAATTAATAGAAGGTGGAACTCAAAAAATAGATAAGATATTTAAAATTGCTGAAGATAGTTTAGGATTAGACTTAAAAAGTTTAATTACAGGTTTTGCAACTAGTAAATTATTAGATAATAATAATAACAATAACAATAGTAATAAAAATAAGAAAGATGAATAAAATTTTATTCATCTTTCTTATTTTTTGACAGTTCTAGATTTTTATGTTATAATATTGAGTAGAAAGAGAGATGATATTTAGATATGGGAGAAAATATATTTTTTAGTGTTATTATGCCTAATTATAATAATGAGAAATATTTAGATAAAAGTATAAATTCAATATTAAATCAAGATTTTAAAAATTTTGAGTTTATTTTTGTAGATGACTGGTCAACAGATAAAAGTATTGAAAAAGCTAAAGATTTATGTAAAAATTTTTCAAATATTTCTATTTTAAAACCATTATGTAAATCATGAAATGGAGGAGCAAGAAATTTTGGTGTTTCTGTAGCAAGGGGCAAATATTTGATTTTTTTAGATTCAGATGATTGATTTAAAGAATTAAATTTCTTTTCTACCTTATACAATCATATAATAAACAACAATTATCCAGATTTAGTTAGATTAACTTTTGATTTATTAACAGATAAAAATAAAATATTACATATTCCACTACAAGAAAAAAGTATAAAAGAATTAGTAGATAGTTGTTTTGTAGCTTGTTGAACTAAGGTTATAAAAAAAGATAAATTTGTGCTTTTCCCTGAAAACACATTAATGGAAGATGTTGTTGAACACATAGCTATTTGTGATAATATATCTAACTTTACTATTTTAGATAATATTACCGCAACAGTATATAATAGACAAAATACAAATAGTTGCTCTGTTAAAGAAAATGAAGATTTACAAAATGGAAAATGAAAATCAAGCATGTTTAGATACTATGCAGACCTATATGATTTACAATTAGTACATGACTATTGTGAAGACCATCGTCAAAGAAGACTAAAGGAAGCTAAAGCAAATATTAACGCAGGATTATTTATTCAATAGGAGGTTATTATGGAAGAAAAATATTATACAAATATATTTTATTTTGATAGAATAAATAAGATAGGCGGGGTTGAAACTTTTTTTTATGAGATAGCTAAGAAATATTGTAATGATGATATTACAGTTCTCTATTCTTATGGAGATATTAATCAAATAAGAAGATTAAAAAAGTTAATTAGAGTAGAAAGATATAATGGACAAAAAATAAAATGTAAAAATGCTTTTTTTAACTATAATTTAAGACCAATAGACAACATTCAAGCTGAAAAATATTATGAAATAATTCACGCTAATTATGAACAAATACATATGAGTCCAAATGTTCATCCAAAGATAGATGAATATATTGGAGTTAGCCAAGATGTATGTAACGCTTTTACAAGATTAACTGGATTATCTTGCACACTTTGTTATAATCCTATTACAATAGAAAAGCCTAAAAGGGTTTTGTATCTAGTTTCCGCAACAAGGTTGACAAAAGAAAAAGGTAAGAATAGAATATTAAAATTAGCAAAAGCTCTTGATGAGGCGGGGATACCATATATTTGACTCATTTTTACTAATGATACTAAAGAAATTAAACATCCTAGAATTATATTTATGGAACCCCAGCTAAATATAAGGGATTATATAGCTAAAGCTGATTATGTTGTTCAATTGAGCGATACTGAAGCCTATTGTTATACAATGATGGAGAGTTTAATGTTAAAAGTTCCAATTATAGTTACTCCATGACCCGTATTAAAAGAATTAAATATAGATGAGAGATATGGGTTCATACTACCATTTGATATGACTAACATTCCCGCAAAAGAAATATATGAAAAAAATTTTAATATAGAATATACGTCTCCTAGAGATATATGAAATGATTTAATTTATCACGCCAAATCTACCTATAAAGAGGAACGAGAAGCTTTATATTTGGTTGAGGCTCTGGACACTTATCAAAGAAAAAATTTTATAGATATTGAATTAGGTATTAAACCAAGTCCTGGTTCTAGATGGGTAGTAACAAAAGATAGATTGGATATGTTATTAGGAGAAAATGATACTCAAGAGCAATATGCAAAATTAATAAGAAAATTAGAAAAAGGTGAGGTGATTTAATGAATATTCTTAGTTTAGATCTCTCAACTCATTCTAGTGGATGAGCGTATTTCAAAGATGATATTCTTAAAGATTATGGTTGTATAACTTCTGCATCAACTGATTTAATTAAAAGAATATATAAAATGACAGATGGGATTACAGAAATTCTTAATAAATATGAGGTAGATAAAATTATAGTAGAAGAAGTTAGACCTGAGGGAGGATATGGCGTTGGCAATACAAAAACGCATCGAGCTTTAATGTGACTTCAAGCGGCAACCGCTTTTCTAATTCACGATAAATATTCTAATATAGAAATAGAATATATATATCCAAGCTCTTGACGCGCATCCTTGGGAATAAAAAATGGAAGAGGAGTAAAAAGAGCTTCACTTAAAGAACAAGATATAGAATATGTGAAAGAGAAATATAATATCTCGGTCAACGATGATACCGCGGATGCTATTTGTATAGGTTTATCGCAATATCAAGAACAAGATAGTAATGAAATAAATTGAGAATAAAAAAAGAGATGGTTAATTAATACCATCTCTTTCTATATTTCTCCTACTGTTTTAACTTCAGTCAATTGTGGAAATTTTGTTGTAATTCATCTCTTTACATTATCATCTGCAACTATAATTCTACAATTGTTAGGAATACCACTAAACATGTTTGTAGAGGAAGTAACACTGTTAAAATTAAAATTACGTAAATCTAAATTTAATAGACTTCCGCAATTTGTAAACATATAACTCATATCAGTTACGTTATCTGTATTAAAATTACTTAAATCTAGGTTAGTAAGTTGACTACAAGAGTAAAACATATATCTCATATTGTTTACATTACTCGTATTAAAATTAGAAACGTTTAATCTTATAAGTCCATTACAATAATAAAACATAGTAGCCATTGTAGTTATTTTAGATGTGTCTAGAGAAGATAATTCTTCATCTAATTCAGCACCTTTATACTCTCTAAAAGATATGAATTTAGGTGCGTATAAAGTAGAAATTGAATCTATAGCCGCACTCATATTTTCAGGTTTGTATTTAGTTGCTCCTCCAATTTTATTACGAATACTGTTTGCAATATTAGTTAAATAATCTTTTGTTACTAATACCTTCATTAAAATTCCTCCTCGTCTCCATCAACAATACTATTAATTGCTGCATTAATTGCATCATTCATTTCACTTGTTGTAGGATAATCTGATAAATCTACTGTTTGAGTTCCTAGTTTTTCTCATTTTGTAGTGTAAATATATTCATCATATAAGTTACCTGTCTCTCCGCTACTATTTGGTAATAGATAAACAGTAGTAGTGCTTATATTGTCAACAGGCAATTCATTAACAACAGCAATAGCAAATTTAGGAATAACACTTATCATATTATCTACTTCTTCTTTTGTATATCTGTCATTAATTAATTCTTTTAATTCACTATCATCATATTCAACTGAATCTCCTTTTGGACCTTTTAATGCAGGAGATGTATAAACATTTCCATTTGTTAAAGTTATAATTAATTCAAACTCTTCATTCATAACAATAGAATCTACACCAACACCATCTTCTCCTTTAGGACCTGCAGTATTCAAATGATTAAGAGTTAAACCTTTAATTTTATTTTCCATTTTACCTACTAAATCTGCCATTCTATCCCTCCTCTTTTACACTTTCTGGATATAATTTAAGAATTTTAGGTCCATTATCGTCAAATCCTAAAAGCATTTGTGCAATAGATGAATCTGGATTTAATTCTATATCATACCAATAATCTGTAATTTTATTTATTGCCGTTCCTATTTTTGAATCAAAGCTAGTTATAGAAATTGTTACTTCTTCAGTATTTTCTTCCACTATTGTATCAACAGACATTACAACTGTATTCATTTTATTAGCTTTAGTTACATTTAATCTTATAACGTCACCAGCTGAAAATACATGTGGTTCTCCTTCCGGAGTTAAAGCACCAAAAGTAAGTGAACCTGATTGACCTCTAGTAATTTTTAAAGTTGTCCCATCTTCGTCTATATTAAACATAAAAAATCTAGCCTCCTTTAAATAAAATTTCTCTTTATAAATAAAAAATATATAAATAATATTCTTTATTATTACCCAAAAAAAGAAAGCTACAACAATTATAATTGTTGTAGCTTTTTAAATACTTTATTTGTTACGTTAATTATTTCACTTCCATATGTGGCGATAATATCTGCTATTATTTCTTCTTGTTCAATAGATAGATGAACACTATAAGAAAACATTGCGGCATGCACTATTTCATGACAGAGAACCTTCCTTAACATACTTCCTTCTAAATTTTCTGCTAAATATATGGTTTTATTTTCTCTATTACACATACCTAGGGTATATGAAGAGCCATCCTCATACATTAAAACTGGATCTAGAGGATGAACAAATTTAATTCTCCATGATATTCCATTAATTGTAATCATTATTTTATCTTTTCTGCTAAGGTTGTTAATTTTTGAGATAAAATTTGTTTCTCTTCTGGAGTAGCATCATTAATCATTTCCATAATATCTCCATTTAATTCTTGCATATATTTTTCTAATTCTGCCATCTGTTTTTCTTTTCCTTTATGCATTTCTTTAGATTCCATATACATACGTCTTGAATTTCCACTTCTTCCTTCTCTATAATCTCTTAGTTCTCTAGGATATACATTTCCATAGTCTCTCATTCCACGACTATATGCATCTCCATAATAATAAGGTTCTCATTCTTTCATTGGATAATAATATCTATTATTTGAGTATCCTCTTCCGTTTCCACTCATACCAGTATTATTACTTGTGTTATTTGATGAGCTTCCATTATCATTATAATACATAACTGGATAATACATCATTTCACGACTAGGTTCTTTTTCTTTTTCTTCCATTGCTTTTACTACTGTGCAATAATAGATTGCTTCTTCTAAGTCTTTTATCATATCTACAACTTCACCTAGTTCTTCTGCATCTGTGTTACGTAAATCATTTAATTGTCCTTCAACACAACTCATTAATTTTTCTTTCATTGCTTTTAATCTTTCCATATTATTATGCCACCCTTTCTACGATTAAATTAGCATTTTCAACTAATATATCGTCCTCACTTGTATTTTCTACACTGATTTGAGCGCAACAACCTGCAGGAACATCAATATTAACATCTCTGTTAACATTGAAAAATTCTTCTTCTGCAGCAGGTGTAACTATCATTCTTGTGCTTGTAACTGGTTCACCATCAATTGCAATAGCAACTGAAATAGGTCCTACTGTTCCTGTATCAGGAATCGCAATGTTTGCTCCAAAAGATACTTTAAATCTTGCACGAGATTGGCAAGTGGTTAAGCCACGTAAAGTAACTAAACCACTTCCAGACCTGTGTATTATGGAGCAATTGCCGCGAACTGCGACATTAGTAAATAAAACTACTTGATTAGGCTCAACTGTTTGCTGAGCTACTGCTGTAAATTCTGCCATTTTTTTACCTCCATTTATTATTTTTTAACTAAAAATTATTGCATCCGCATCCATTATATCCATTATTGCAACAATATGGGTTTGGCACATTATATGCAGGGATTGGACATGGTCTTAATTGGTCAACCAAGTAAGTATTTTGTGCAGCTTGAGATGCAGCAAATTTTAATGCTTGATTTTCATCTCTTAAATCTTCCATTTTACTATTAGTTAAGAAGTCTAAGATTGCTCTTGTATTAGCATTAGCATTATCTGTTATATCTCTAGTTTGAGTGCAGATATCTTGTCTAATGTTATTAACTTGTGTTGCTAGGTTATAGTTTGTATCAGCAAATCCTCTCTCGACTTGGAATCTTGAGTCGCAGCAGCAACTAGCCATTTGATTTCCTAATGCAGTTAATTGTGTTCCAATAGCATATGTATTTTGCATACCATTTACATTGACATCATTAATTCCTGCTTGCAATTGGTATCCAAGATTATTTAAGTTAGTGTTAATTCCATTACCTACGCTATTGATTGTTGCATTTGTAGTTGCAAAATTATTAGATAAAACACCTTGTAAATCACAAACTCCTTGTAAAATATTTGTGCTTAAATCATGATAATCGCTGCTTAAATCTTCTCTTGTGTTTCTCATTGTATGTTGTAAATCAGAGAATCCCATTTCTTGATTTAAATCGGCTCTTGTTAAAGCGCCTTGCATTGCTGCACCATTAAATCCATATCCTCCATTTCCTCATCCACCGAAGATTCCTCCATTTCCCCATCCGCCAAAAGCAAATAGGAATAAAAGAATAACCCACCAGCCGTCTCCTCCTCAGCCATTTCCGCCAAAAAGTCCTCCGTTGTTGTTATTCCCTGTTGCGGCAGCTATATCCGCTAAGCTGTAACCATTGTTTGAGCTAAACATATAAACTCTCCTTTCCTATAAAATAAATTATATATTTTTAAAGCTTAAAGGTTTCCCTAAAAGCTTTAAATTCTTTATCATAATCCAAACCGCGTTCTTTAGCAACATTACGAACAATACCTTCTATTTCATCTGTTCTTCCTTCTTTAATTAAATTTGCTAAATTTTGCATAATTGGATTTCCTTGACTCGCCGCCTCATTAACCATATTAGTTACAATTGCTGACGGGTCTTGATTTTTAAAATTACTAATTAATTTCATTATATCTTGTTGATTTCTAATAAGCATTTATCTTCACTTCCTTTTTAGTAGTATCTACAATTTCAGCCTGAGATTGAGATTGAACTTGTTGTTGAGGCATCGTTGTAGTTGTATTCATTAATAAATCTAATTTCTGATTAAGAATATTAATCTTTTCTAACAATTCATTTTTTGAAGAAATCTCTTTATTTTCTTTTGTCTCTTCCATTGGAACTATCTTATATGTATTTATTTGGGTAGTTCCATTATTGTTTCAAGATTTTACATAAATTTCACTTAAATCTCCTTTTGGAAAGACTCCAAATCCGCCCAAATGGAACTTCATTAACTCTAACCATTTCTATGCTATCTACAACTTTTCCCTGTAACATATTTATCATTTGTTGTGGAATTTGTTGTTGAGATTGATAATTACCATAATTAGAATAATAATTATTTGGATAATAATTCATAATTATTACGTCTCCTTTCTATTTTTACCTTTCCACTTTTATATAAGTTTTTATTAAAACTCATTTTTTGGTTTTGTCAAGTTTTTATTAAAATTTAATAAATTTAGGAGGTAGTAAATTTTATTTCATAAAATTAATATTTTATACATATAAAGAATAAATAATAAGTTAGAATTAAAATTATTTTAAGATTTAAACAAAAAAAAGAAAGTAACTTATAATTATAAGTTACTTTCTTCACTAATAACAATAGTATAATCTATAACACTATTGTCATC
>Ga0326514_10001529_pt1 | contig 15080 bp, 24 predicted proteins | sample 3_2548_0518_D_FD_203653 | JGI IMG/M metagenome (GOLD analysis project Ga0326514, IMG submission 203653) | Bovine rumen microbial communities from UC Davis, California, United States - 3_2548_0518 | ecosystem: Host-associated > Mammals > Digestive system > Stomach > Rumen | place: USA...
GATTTTCCTCAATTTACTCATTGGAAAAAATTGCCTAAAGGGTGGACATATAATACCCAATTGTTTGAAATGGAATGGCGCAGTAGTAAAGATTGGTCTGCTTTAGGCAATCTTAAAATTGATAAGCCTGAAGATATTAAAACAGCGTTTGAACAAGGTGTTTTGATTTATTTAAAGGATTATGATCAGACCGTTCCACATTCAGAAATAGACAAAAAACTTGGCTGGCGTATTAGAAAAGAACATGATGATTCGGTTTATGTCTATCCACATGTTACTCTTCAAAAGGATAACGCTTTTAAAACATATGCAGAAGCAAAGGCTGTGATCGATGCACAAGAAGCTGAGTGGAAGCGTCAGTCTGAATTAACTGACGAAGAATGGTCTGTTGAACAGATTGATTATGATTTACAACGTTGGGCAAAGATTTATAGCAAGTCTCCTGAAGAAGTGCAAAAAGTAAGAGTTTTTCTTTTAGGTATGGATAAAGTTGAAGATATTGAGACCAGAGTATTTGGTGGAGATTTTCAGTGGAAATACTGGAAGAATAAAAAATGGAGAACTGTTGTTTTAGATTAAGAAAGGAATATTAAATGATTACTAAATTTAATTTTATGCCATCAAATGAAATATGGCGTAGAGTAAAGAATCATTGTCGAACAACTGACAATAAAGATTTTACAGGCAAAGACGCTACTGATACTTTTAAGAAAAAGATTTTATTTTCAGAACATTCCCCAATTAGATTGCTTGAGTTTGATTGGACTTGGGAAAATATTAAATACTGGGTATCAACTGAATGGTCACGGCATAAATTTGAGAAGTTTATTAGTACCCAACGTAATGATCGACAAAAAAATTATGATCGTAATGAAGCGCCTCAAGGGGCTTTTGTAAAATTTGATGGATATGCAAATATGCAAAATCTTATTGACGCATGGCGTAAGAGATTATGTTTTCAAGCCACTAATGAAGCTAGACAATTAGCTGAAGATTTTAAACGTAAACTTCATGAAACTCATCCTATTGAAGCAGATGTTCTCGTTCCTCATTGTGTGTATAGAGGCTGTTGTTCTGAATGTTTCAATGGTTGTGGATTTTGGAACAGACTTACAAAAGATTGGTCTAAAGAAGATATAACTGATATTAACAAACGTTATCAAAAGTATAATGAATGGTTTTATAATAAGGAGAATTGATTATGGTAATTGGAATAGTTGTAGCTCTTGTAATTGTTGCTATTTGTTATGGAATTAGTTTTGGAATTACAGGACTCATTATTAAAGGAATATGTTGGGCGTTCGGTTTTGTTTTTTCTTGGAAACTGGCGTTTGGTATTTGGCTTATATTGGCACTTGTAGGTAGTATTTTTGGCGGTACAAAATATGTTAAAAAAGTTGATTAAGGAGAGCATTTAAAATTATGGCAGAAAACAATAAAGATTGGATTAAAGTAACTGATAAACTTCCTAAATCAGAAACACCTGTAGAGATTACATTCCGATGGAAAAAATGGGATAATCCTGATGAATATTGGTATGGTACGTGTAATGCGTTTTATGAAGACGGTAGCATCCCCGTAGATGATAGTGCTTATGATTGGACAGATTATGAAGAGGACTATTTTATCTGGGACGAATTTACTGATACCTTTTACATTCCTGTAGGATGGCATGAAGATGTCTGGTTTATGGAAGAAGGTTACCAGATTGATGAGAGTCGGTATGAAATTGTAGCTTGGAAAGAAAAGTGTGCACCGTATAAGGAGAATTGATGCTTACCAACGTTGGAGTTATTTGGGTAATAATTGAATTATTAATTGGAAGTCAAATGTTATATTATGTTGTTTTTGATGCTGGAAATCGTTATATGATAACAACAATTTTATATTGGATATGGCTTGGTATTTATGTATGGAATCCATCAAATATTTTTTATATGAGTAATAGGAGAACTAAAACAAAATGAAATTAATTGCTTTTAAAATTGAAACTCTTGATGATGCGCAGAACCTTGTAAACATTTGTGATAAATATCCATTTAATATTGATGTTATTTATAGAGCACAAACCATTGATGCTAAATCTTTTCTTGGTGTTACTTCATTACTCGGCAATTATGTAAGTGTAATTCCTATTACAGATGATGAAGAAATGATAAATAAACTTGAAAATGAGATTAAGCCGATTAGTCATTGTTATTGAGGTGAAAAATGATAATAGGACGCAAGAGCAGACCATCCCATGTTAGATTCATTGAATATACTGGTAAGTATCCATCATTATGTATGGGAGTTTTAGTACTTGAAATCAATGGTGAAAGATATTATTTCGGACAAGACTTTGATGGAAAATATAAAGACAAAAAATTGCTTCCTCAATTTTGGAGTAGTGGCGGTAGTTGCGGATTTAGAAATAATTATTCTGATTCTTATGTAGAACATGATGATTGGCGTATAAATACGGATGATCTGCCTACTGAATTGCTTGATTATGTGGAAGAAATTGATGAAGTATTTAATGAGAATGTGCCTTATGGATGTTGTGGGGGATGTTTGTAAAATGATGAAAAAAATAAAAGATTGTATTGAAAAGTGGAAAGATAGTAAAGTTTATTCATATCAAGTTGAGTTGCCAAATATTGTATTTTTAATTGCAGTATTTTTTATTGTTTTGGTTGTGGTAGATTATGTCTATAATTACCAATATCCATCTGCTATGTTGCTCGTAGATGTGTGGTTATTTGCAAATGTATATTTGATAGCCACCTTTTCTTACTGTTTTTATCAATATAAAATTCGATTAAAAAAGGATGAATAAATTATTATGATTAAAAAAAATGGTGAACCACTTACTATAGACGATTTAAGGGGGTATTAAATGAAAATTGGTAAAATTACTTATTACAACATTATGAAAACAGGTTATGATCTTTTGAGAGAAGACATTGATGTTATTTATGGAACTGACACTAAAGATCAGGTTGAGTCTGTATTCCATATGGCAGGTATTGTAGATACAATTGTTAGACTTGAAAAGCTGTTTGAAGATACAGAGACAGAAAAAGAGGATAATTAAATATGCTTCTAGTTATTTGTGGTAAAATGTGTTCTGGTAAAGATACTATTGTAAAAAGATTAATTAATAAAGGTTTTAAAAAGGTAGTAACCTATACTACCAGACCTAAGAGAAGAGGTGAAACAGATGGTGTAGATTATCATTATATTCCTAAGGAAGATTTTGAGGGGAAAATTAAGGATGGATTTTTCTTAGAATATAGAACATATAAAGTAGCTTCTGGTGATACTTGGTATTATGGTAGTGCCAAACAAGATATACTTAAAGTAAGAGAGAATCAGAAAAAAGTTATTATTTTGAGTCCATCTGGCGTTGATAAGATGTATGAATTAAAACGAGATAATCCTGTTGAATTTAGAGTTGTATATCTTAAATGTAACAATGATACTATCAGAATACGTGCCAAAAGACGTGGCGATAAAAAACAAGAAGTTGCTAGAAGAATTGAGTCAGATGGTATTGATTTTTCTGTCATGGATATCTTTGCTCAGAAGGTCATTTGGAATGATGAAGGAACTGAGGTTGGAGATGTTGTGAGAGAGATTTTAGATTATATTGAAGGGGAATGTTGAATATATGACAGTTGAAGAATGGCTTGGAAAAGATAATACACTTGGAATTGATATTTTTAAGAATAAATATCAGTTTGAAGGAGAAACTTTTGATCATTGGCTTGATAGAGTTAGTGGTGGTGATGACGAAGTAAGACAATTGATAGAAGAAAAGAAATTTCTTTTTGGTGGACGCATTCTTGCTAATAGAGGGACTGGAAAACGGGCGAGTATGAGTAATTGTTATAGCAGAGGTTTTGTAGAAGATTCTTTAGATGATTTAATGCAAGCGGCTACAGATATTGCTCATACATTTAAAGCGCAGGGTGGTCAAGGAATATCGTTAAGTAAAGTTAGACCAAAAGGTTGTGGAATTAATAGTAATCAATTTACATCGGACGGCATTATTCCTTTTATGGAAATTTATAATCGTGTTACTGAATCAATTTCTCAAGGTGGAAGTCGTAAGGGCGCTCTTCTTATGAGCCTTGATATTTGGCATAAAGAGGCTGAAGATTTTATTAAAATTAAATCTGAGGAAGGACGCATCCAAAAAGCTAATCTTTCTGTTGAAATTGATGATGATTTTATGAAATGCGTACAAGTATATTATGACACAGGTGAAATTATAACAAAAACGATTACTAAAAATTATGAAGGTCATAATATTACATATGAAGTAACACCGATTAAATTATATAAATTAATGATGCAAAAAGCTTGGGATTGGGCAGAACCCGGCTGTATTTTTACTAACCGTTTTAGAAATTATAATCTCATGGAATTTGTTGATGATTATCAGATTGAGACATGTAATCCTTGTGGAGAACAGCCTTTGGTCAAACATGGTGCCTGTAATCTTGGCAGTATTAATTTATCTGAATTTGTTAACAATCCCTTTACTACAAAGGCTAGTTTTGATTTTAAGGCACTAGAAGATGCAACTCGTATTTGTATTCGGGCTTTAGATAATATTATCGATGAAAATGCAGACAATCATGCACTTCAAGAACAAAAAGAAATGGCTTTAAAATATCGAAATTGCGGGCTTGGAATTATGGGGCTATACGATGCTTTTGCAAAATTGGGTTTAAAATATGGAAGTAAAAAATCGATTGAATATGCTAATGAGATTATGAAAGTCATGCTAATTGGTGCAATTCAAGAAAGTAATATACTCGCAAAAGAAAAAGGAGCGTTTCCCGGATGGGATTCAAAAGTCCTAAATTCTGAATTATTTCAAAAAGTTGCAAATCATTTTGATTATGAGGAATTATCTAAATATGGTTTAAGAAATTGTAGTTTACTTTCTATAGCACCATCTGGTTCTATTGCTACAATGCTTAACATATCAACAGGATGTGAACCATTGTTTGCAAAATCTTATCAGAGAAAGACTGAATCATTAAATAATGGAGAAGATAAGTACTATACAGTGTACGCAGGAATTATTCAAGATTATTTTAATATCACTGGAAATGATACAATCCCTGATTATTTTATAGAATCTCACGAGGTGAATTGGCATGATAGAATTGATCTTCAAGGAGCACTTCAAGAGTATGTGGATACTGCAATTTCTTCAACTATTAATTTAAGAAATGAAGTTACTGTTGAAGAAATTGAACAACTTTATTTGTATGCATGGAAAAAAGGTCTTAAAGGTATTACTATTTTTCGTGATGGATGTGCTAGATTGGGTATCCTGACTACAGGTACAATAGATACTAATAAGCAAGAAGATGTCTCTTCTGAACTTAAGCGTGGCATGATTATTAAGGCTGATGATAATTGTATTGGCAAGAAACGCACACTTCAGACAGGATGTGGAACTTTACATTGTGAAGCATTTTTTGATCCTGATACAGGGGATTTGCTTGAAACGTATTTATCAAAAGGTAGTACTGGTGGATGTAATAATTTTATGGTTGGGTTATCCCGAATGATTTCACTTTCTGCCCGTGGTGGCGTTGATATTAATTCTATTGTAGATCAGCTTAAATCAAGCGGAACTTGTCCTTCTTATGCAGTTAGAACAGCAACAATGCATGATACCTCTAAAGGTAGTTGTTGTCCTGTGGCTATTGGAAATGCATTAATTGATATGCATAATGAAATTATGAGTGACTTGATGGATGATTACGAAGAAGATAAAAAACCTGTAAAAATAACTAAACCAATTCAGATTGTGTCTTCGACTGCTAAATGCCCTCAATGCGGTGGCAATCTTGTATTTGAGGGTGGTTGTAATACTTGTAAGGATTGTGGATGGTCGAAATGTGATTAATAATTAATATATGGAGAAAATAATGAGTATTTTTGAAGCTATAAAATGGTTGTCACCAAATGAACGTGAACAACTTATAAAGGATATTGAAGCACAAAATTTAAAGGGTATTGAAATTGTAGATTATGTAACTGGGCATTTTAATATGGCATGCCGAAGAATTTTGACTGAATTATATAGATTGTCTGACTACGATAAATTAACAGATGAGTTAAAAAGACTATTGACAAATGGTAATTAAATATATATACTAATTATAGTCTTATTCATTTGGCACCTTTCATAATATATTGTGGTAAGTATAAAAGCATGTGCTTGCCACAATGTGCATCTGTGATGGAATTGGTAGACATGTTGGCTTCAAGTACCAATGCTGAAAGGCGTGAGAGTTCGAATCTCTCCAGATGTACTTAGCAATAATAAATTAAATTCACACAATTAAAAAGGAGTAAAACAATGAATGCTGATTATTTTAATGGAATGTTTGGACGGATTGACCCCGGCAACATCAGACTGGACGTGAATGGCAATATTGCTGTTCGAACAACAAACGGCTATAAGTCTTATAATATGAAGACTGGTAAGCTGATTAATTGTAACAATTTCGTCTTTGATATTGGTGAGGAATTCTTTTTTGTAATTCCTACGAATAAAGTAGAAAAGGGCGATATTATTCTTGCTCAAAGTAAAGGTGGTGGTCGCAAGCCCAAATGTGTTATAGATGTAAATTCTTCTTTTATTACAGTAATTAATTATGAAGATTCTACTGTTGAACAGATTCTTCCTGAACGACACATGTTTTATGGAAATACTTATTTTTATGGCAAAATTGTTTCTATGCTGAACTTCTCTAAGGGTAAGCACAATGGGTTTAAAAATATTCTTAAATATAAGATGATTTCTGAAATGATGGGCGATAAGAATATTCCTAATCCTAATCCTAATTCTAATCCTAATTCTAGCCCTAATTCTAATCCTAATAATATGGGCAATGCTATGGGGAATTTTATGGGTAATTTGATGATGTTTAGTATGATGGGTGAAAATAATTTTAGCGATATGTTTAATTTTGAGGAAATGCTTGATTTTGATGATGATACAGATACAGAAGAAGATAATCAGGAGGATGAAGAGTAATGGGTAGTGGAAGTTATACAACCAGTAGTTTTGTTAATTATTCTAATAGCATGGGACGTACTGTTAATACCAGAGGTATTGTAACAGCAGACAGTCTTCAGGATTATTACAAGCAGAGTAAAATTCATGAAGACCTTAAACCCTTTAAGATTGTAAGAGAGTGTTGTGATAGTGAAGAGCATCCTAATACAATTCCAATTATTCTTGCTTTGGATGTGACAGGATCAATGGGCAGTGCTTGTGTAAAGACAGCAAAGGCACTTAACACAATTATGACTTCTCTTTATGATAAGTTTGAGGATGTTGAATTTTGTATCATGGGTATTGGAGACCTTGCTTATGATGATGCACCCATTCAGATGTCTCAGTATGAATCAGATGTAAGAATTGCAGAACATCTTGATAAGGTTTATATGGAGCATGGTGGTGGTGGCAACGGTTTTGAATCTTATACTGCCGCTTGGTATATGGGTCTGAGACATACTAAGCTTGATTGTTGGAAGCGTGGTAAGAAGGGCATCATCATTACCATGGGTGATGAACCACTGAACCCTTATCTTCCTAAACGATATCTCGAAAATGTAACTGGTGATAGTTTGGAAGGTGATGTAGAGACAACTTATCTTTATAAAGAAGCTATTGAAAAATTCGATATTTATCATATTGCAGTTGATGATGTGGCAAGTAGCTATTTTTATTACAATACAAAGATTGAAAACAGCTTTAGACCTTATCTTGGGAACCGTCTGAAAGTCGCAACTATTGAACAGTTACCTGCAACTATTGTAGAATGCATTAATGATTCCATTAACGGCAACAATAATAATGATTCTATTCCAGTAAAAACACAAGAAGACACAACGACAAATTATATTACTTGGTAATTGATTTTAAAAGAATGGGTGAGATATTTGATACCTCGCCCATTCTTACGATAGAAAAGAGGTGATATAAATGCCTACAAATATGTTTATTATTGTAGGCTCGTTAATCCAATTATGGTGACGAGGGTAAAGGGTTAGCCACAGATTATTTTGCTTATAAAGCCACGGGCAAAAAGATAGGCGTGCTTACAAATGGTTCTTCTCAAAGAGCACATACGGTAGATACTACTGATGGTAAACATCATGTATTTAGTCATTTTAGTTCTGGTACCTTTCGAGGAGCAGACACTTATATTTGTAAAGATTTTATAGTTAATCCAATCAAATTTGTTGATGAATATCTTGAACTTTATCATCAATATGGCATTGCGCCAAAAGTGTTCATTCACCCTGAATGCAGATTTATGACTCCATTTGATATTCTTGCTAATTTAAAAGAGCATGAAAAAATTGGAAGAAATAATACATGTGGGAGTGGCGTTTGGAAAACTATTGAAAGATATAAAAAAGGATATGGTGCTATAAATATACGAGAATATATTCGTAATCAAACTTCTGATAATCCATATCATTATTGGACAGAACTAAATCATTATTATAAAGATGACATTATGAATTACGATTCTCATATTGATGTAGAAGGATTAAAAACCCGATATAAAATGGATTCGGATTTTATGGCATGTCATTGTGTGTTTTTGCCAGAATCATTTTTAACAACGTATGATAATGTAATTTTTGAAAATGGTCAAGGACTTCTTATCGGTGATCAACAGCCTGAAAACACTTGGTGGTCTGGCACTCCTTCAAATACTGGCTGTACAATAGCATCTAAACTAATTACAGATAATGCGCTTCAGGGTGATGTTACAGTTTGTTATGTTACTCGTACTTATTTAACTAGGCATGGTGAGGGTGATTTACCTAATGAATGTTGGGGCAAAGAAGTTATTAATGCAAACATTGAGTACGATACTACTAATTATACTAATAAAATGCAAGGGCGTTTACGATATGCGCATCTGGATGTAGGTTCGTTAAAAGAAAGAATTGATCAAGATTTTCTTTTAGCCCCACCTAATAGTTGTAAAGCGGTTATGTTCACTCATTGGAATGAGCATAAGATACACATTGATGATGATTTTATTGATGATATAGATAAAATTTTTATTTCTAAAAGTAAATATGCGGAGGATTTGCATTAATGGGCAATATATGTTTAACAAACGAACAAAAGATAGCGGTTTTTGAACCAATGTTTAAAAAGTTCGAAACCGAAGAAATTTTAGAATATTTTAAAGAAGTTATTACTAAAATTCCTGATGCAATTTTTTATAAACCCGCAAGCAGTTCTGGTAAATATCACAACAAACAACAGACCGGAGATTATGGACAGCTTATTCATATTTATATGTTCTTTGACATTTTAAATATGCTTCTTGATTTAGAATATGTTCATAATAAATACAATTCTCCAATTGGACGGGATTTGATGCGCTGTCTTCCCGCATTGCATGATATGTGTAAGTACGGTCGTTATGGTATGAGAACACATACTACAAGTGAACATCCTATAATGGCGGCTAGACGTCTTGCAGAGATTAATCAACAAAAAAATTTTAATCATCCATTATCAGATGATCAATTGCGATGGCTTTGTGAAATGTGCGAACGTCACTCTGGTCAATGGAACAAATGGAAAGACCGTGATTTTGATGGCGAAGTTCGTACAGGAACTATGGAAACGCCTCAGAATGATGCAGACATGTTGATTCATGAATGTGACATGTTGGCGTCAAGAAGTTGGCTTACATATGAAATTCCAGAAGATTTAATGCAGAGATTTAAAGACAATATCGACCTTACACATTTTTAAAAGGCGATTCAGTATGAATAAACTCACAAATGTTGATTGGATTTGGGAACAGCGATTTCCAATAGAAAAATTAACAGAAAAAGAATTGGGACAACTTAACAAAACAGTAGAAGAATTGTGGAGAGTAAAACTGCTGAATATAGAAGAAACAGGAGATATATCAATGAGTAACGAAAGACCTACTTGGAAAGTTTATAAAGAAGATTTTAATCGAAAATGTATTGAAGAATATAATATTTTTGATCATGATTTATTTTGGGATGATTGTCAAATAGCTTGGATTACAGCAGAAGATAATGCAACAACAGTTGAAGAACAAATAAAAGATTTTAATGAAAGAATCATGATTGAAATTAGATATTATTTCTGGGGTAAGAGTCAATGGGAAATAGAATTGACAACACCGATTTCAAGAGACGATTTTAAGAATAATAAAATCGATGTTAGTGACCAGATAAAATTGAATGAAAAACAATTCCTTACATATTTATGGAATTGGTTTACAGAGAGGAAGTTAGAAAATAATGGGTGATTTAAGATATTGTTTTGAGCAGGAACGTGTCCTACCAATGTTAAAGAAGATGAAAGAAGGACTTGCTGTTATTGATTCAGATGGTATTTCTGAAACAGCAATTAAAGACATCCTTGAAAAAAATCCAAAATTATTAATATATGATTATTTAAATCCATGTGCTCTTGAACAGGAACGTTCGTATTATGATAAGTTTAAACATTTGTGTATAGCTAAGTATGCAGGATGGTTTGGTGAATATTGGGTTGATATCACAGATAAAAAGTGGCAAGAACACGTTATTAATGAAGCACGTAAGAAGAAAGCCAAAGGTGCTATTGGTTTGTATTTTGATAATACCGATTTGTATTATATGTGCAAGGAGGGATTCAAAGAAGAAAAAACCAAGATGATACAGAAAGCACCGTCTGCAAATGACGTATATAAAGCATTGGTACATATTATTTTGACTATCCAAAATGATGTTGGACTTGTGGTTATGCCTAATGGTGGTGACGTTTTTCTTCGTAGATTTATGGTAGAATATCCCAATGTTATTCAGACCATTAATCAAGAAGGTGTGTTCTTTGAAAACTTTAAAAAGAATTCAACATCAGACACTAATTATTATAAAAGTTGGTGTAAATGGGCACAAAAACGTATAAAGGGCAAAGTCCGTATTATTGAATATTGTACAGATAAAAAAGAAATAGCAATAATTAAAGCTTACTGTCTCGTTCATGGATGGCACGTTTATTTTAGTAAACACAAGAACCTGCTTGGAGATTAAGGATGATTCAAAAAGATTGGATTATTACAGATTATTGTAAAAAGAATATTAAACAGCTTGGCTTTGTCTATGATGAAAAAATGGATTATTGGAGATATGTTTTTCCTGTAAGATTTTGGAAACGTAAGCCGACACTCTTTTGTAGCGTATGTATAAGTCGTGACAAGGATCATGTCTGGGTCAATGTATTTGATTGTATGGAATATGTATATTCTGCATTTTACACACAGGAATATGGGCATTATGGAGATTTTGTGGAAATTGCAGAAAAGAAGATTCTCTATAAACTCAAGAGTTTGGGAATTATAGAGAAGAAAAAGAAAAACATGGAGAACAAGAAATATGGAAGTGATAGAAAAAAACGAAGATAGTTTTGTTGTAGGAATGTCTTGGGAGCCTATTGAAGAAATTAAAATTAAATATTTTACAGATATTGAGCCAATTAAACCTGCTCACACAGGTGAATGGGTAGATCTTAGAGCTGCTGATACTTTTGAATTAAAGAAGGGTGAATTCAAGCTTATTCCTCTGGGAGTCGCAATGGAATTGCCTGAGGGCTATGAAGCTATTGTGGCACCAAGGAGTTCTACTTTTAAGAACTTCAAAATCATTCAGGTTAATAGTACAGGTGTAGTAGACAATAAATATTGTGGAGATAATGACCAATGGTTTATGCCTGTATTGGCGATTGAAGACACAGTGATTAAAAAGAATGACAGGATTTGTCAGTTCAGAATTCAGGAATGTAATCCTATTATTAATTTTATTGAAGTAGACCACTTAGGAAATGAGAATCGTGGTGGTCATGGCAGTACTGGGGTAAATTGAAAACCTGATATCCAGTCGCTCCTTTCTATAGTATAATAATATTTGATTACCTTTTCATTAAAAAATAATCACTAGTAAATTCAAGAAATCAACAAATATAAGGGTTATAGGGATTCGTACAAAGTTCGATTCTCGTTGCCAGCTCTGAGAATGAGGTCAGAATCCTAATGTTTATTAAGGATTCTGACTTTTATTTTTTAGGCGTGATTACTGGTAATCAGAAACGCAATCAAACATTGTTGAATTCAGGAATAGCATCCAGTATTTGTTGTTTTCGGTCAAAACTTTTGCGATTTCTATGATAATTATTTTCAGAAGTTTTGATTTCAGAGTGACCCATTTGATCCTTTACCATACGCCTGTCAACATTAGCGTCAAGTAATATAGAATCATATGTGGCACGAATTTTATGAGGGGACTTCTTATAAACACCTGTCTGCTTGCAAACATAATACTCACGTTTGCGTAGATGATATGTTGTAAGACGTTCCCCTTTTTCTTTAAATATAAAATCGCCAGTAGAAGAATGTGTATATAAATCTCTGACAAGCCATTGATAACTTGTTGGCACTACAATTTCTCTGACGCCGGATTGTGTTTTAGGGTAATCTTTTATTTTATATACTGTTGTTCCGTTTTCTTCATATCTAGTTTCAGTGCGCCTGATTTTAATTGTGTTTGTTTCAGGATTCAAATCTTCATGTTGTAAGGTCGCAAGTTCGCCAATTCGCATTCCTGTAACAAATAATAAAAGTATTCCTGCATTGCGTATATCACAGTTTTCTTTTAAATAATTCATCATAGAAGCAGTCTCATTTTCATCGAACACTTCTTCATAATCTTCTTTAATTGTTTTAAAGAATTCTTTATCTGATACGTCTAAATCAGAAAATATAGAATCAGCATTAAATGATATGTACTTTTTACGCTTGGCACGTTTGAGAATGCCACGTACAATTGTTTTAAGACTTGCGAACGATTTAGCGGTTAGATTGTGTTCTGGAATTTGACGTTCTAAGAATTCTATCCATTGTTCTTCGGTGACGTTTTTGATCCGTTTTTTACCAAACTCTTTAAAATGACGATTAAATGTTTGGCGCATGCGTGTATGAGATGATTTGGCAATCTTTTTTAACTCACATCTGTAGTCATTCCATTCAGTAAACACTTCCTCTATAGTAGGATTTTCAATTTGTTCTTTTTGATAAGCGACTATTACATTTTCTATAGATGCTTGTGTAGTTCTCTTTTTTAGAATTCTCCCTCTTTCTTTGTCTGGCAAATAAACATACCAGTTACCATCCTTGCCTTGCCATGCTTTATAAGGATGTTTTTCTATTAATTCTTTTTTCTTTTCCATGTCTATAATTGACTGGATATCAGGTATATTTATTATGCCACGGGTTACGAGAAAATTCAAATCTTCCTGTTTAATCATATTTACTCCTTTTTCGCACAAAAAATGGGTGCTTCCACCCAGAGGTAGAAACACCCATGAAAGTATCCAGACTAAAAAATTTAGTCGATTTTCCGTATTAAATTTTCGAAATTTGACCTGCTATGACGTTTCAATAATGATAGTCCCGGCATCTGATATGGTCTTTTCCCAACCTCATACATTCCATAAGACTCTTTGTTTAATGAATCATATAATCTGTCTAATTCTTCTTTAGATTTTTCAGAGACTTTGGACAGGAATTCTACTGACCCTGACATTCTTCTCATTTTCTTGTCAGTTTGCCAATCAGATCGCTTGCATAGTTAGAGCCACGGCTGATGATAATACCAGTGATAGCAGTGCCGATAATAGGACTCACATTAAAACCAGTTGCAAATGCATTGATGCCGAATGAAAAACTCATTGCAACACCAAGGACAATACTAGCAACCTGTGTTCTGAATGTTTTATAATCTTTAGTTTCAAAGCTGTCGGCTACAGTTTTTGCGTATTCAATAAGTGCTTCGGTCAATACTGCGACTGCAATAATTGTAATAATATCCATAATTTAGTCCTCCTGATTAATATAATGTTCTTCAGCCGGGAAATCTGCTTTGAGCAAATGTTCCTCATATTTAGCACGAATGGCATGAATTGTTGAGTTAATAACACCATTACTAATATTATTATCTTTAACAAATTGTTCATACTCATCACATGCCCTGATTGCGGTTTCGAACGATTCTTTTGTGTGTCGTTTGCCGTTTACACCTTCGGTAACAAATTCAACAAGATACTGTCGTTTTTTCTGTAACTCTTCATGCTTGTTGTCTATAATATGCTTATCGATTTGTTTTTCCATCTTGTCCACCCTACCATCAAGTTTGTCAATTTTTTTGTTCATTCCTGAATTAAATCTTTCTCCAATCCATCCAAGTAAAATATCCCATGGATTTAATTTGATAGGAGATATTTGTACAAATGTACATAATACAAATCCAATGAAAAGTAATGTAGAGCCAAGACTTTCGAAGGGATGAAGTTGATGTAAGATTGTTTCAATTAATTCATTAAGACTCATCGTAACCACCCCTTTCTATATATTTAATTATTACTCACCTTCAACAGGCGTATCTTCAACTGGTTCTTCTTCAGGTTCAACCTGCGGAATTACGTGTACATATTTTTGTTTCCTTCCTGGTCTGGTGTTTATGCCGTAGCCTGTGTCAGCGGATCAGGAAGATCTATCGGATCACCGTTGTATACGGCTTGCGCACTCGGAGCAGACTGGAGCATTTTGGTTTTCTCTTCCTTGAATCCCTGTAAGCACATGTAATAAATGTCTGTGTTGTCGAGATAGAGACCGATAGCGCCTGTCGCTTTAATCTTTTTCGCTTCAGAAATGATGTGCTCCTGCCATTCTTTTGCTGTGGGATTTATCCAGTATTCACCGTCCCATCCGCTGTACTTTGCGAGTCGAATGTGGTGAAATTTCTCATAATAGGGACGCTGTTTTTTCAACGCCCCTACATTGAGATAGCCATATACGTACACGCCACGGCTGACAGCGTTCCTGACGGCTTTTTCGTTGCCTTCCGTATCCACAACAGCAAGGTCATTTTTCCTGCATTTTGCAAGCACGGAAGGGATGAGGTTGGATTCGAAACAGTATGTTAATGCCATGTGTTACCTCACTGATTAT
>Ga0326514_10001530_pt1 | contig 15065 bp, 12 predicted proteins | sample 3_2548_0518_D_FD_203653 | JGI IMG/M metagenome (GOLD analysis project Ga0326514, IMG submission 203653) | Bovine rumen microbial communities from UC Davis, California, United States - 3_2548_0518 | ecosystem: Host-associated > Mammals > Digestive system > Stomach > Rumen | place: USA...
CCCCGTTTCATCATCTCAACCATAGCTGCCATTCCGAGTTGCGTCCCCGATTCAGCATGATATTTTGTCAAAACGTTGATAACTCTCGATGCTTCTTTCATATTTTGGATTTCTGCCCAACGATTCAAACCATAAGAATCTAAAAATTTCTGTTGAGTGGTATCAATGATGCGTGGTTTCGATTGATATGTCAACTCATTCTGATACAAGTCAATTCGCTTTTTGATTTGCTCCGTTTCATAGTGCCATCCCAGAGTTCTGGCTCTGGCAAACCTCTGTTGACCACTCATACGGAATTTCAGGTCAATCTTATGCTCTGAATTGTAAACAACTTCGATATTATGCGCCTTACACACTTCGAGAAATTCCTCAAAATTTCGGCTTTCTTTGATACATTCGTCAATTTCCCATTTCAACCGTGTTTTCCATGAAATTCCCTGTCGGTTCATATCCCATTCATAATGGCTCTTGCCTTTCCCCTTTTCGGGATTTTCTATCACTGATAACCCTAATTCCCTGCAAATATCATCACTCACATCCATGAGCCGTTTCCAGACACGGGCATTTTTGCCGCCTTGGTCTTCTTCCGTTTCAAAAGTCCGTCCAGTGTAAAGATTGGTATTATTAAAAATGATATGATTATGAATATGCTCATGGTCTTCATGGGTAGCAATCACATATTGATACTGATTTTTCAGCAGTCTTCTACACAATTCTTGTCCGGCAAGAATAGCATCCTCCGGAGAAATTTCCCCCGGAGCAAAACTCTGAATTATGTGGTGGGCAAGGATGGTATTTCTTCCAGTTCCACTGGCTGTGATTTGTCGGAATTGTTTGAGTGCTTCTTCTGGTTCTGTCGAACAACCAAAAGCGACCACAAGGTCGCCGTTTCTGGTTTTAGCTCCATCAACGATGTATTGTAATCCTTTACCAAGCGTACGTTTGATTGGATTGATATTAGTGACTGCCATATTTCGTTTACCCCTTTTTTCAACTGCTCTATATCATCTGCGAAAATACGATGCGTTTGATTTACTCTCAATGCAATTTGATTGATGTTACTGGATACTGTCTGAATAGAATGAGTTGCTTTGACCAAATCCGTCCTGTCCAGACTGACATCCATCCTTGCTTTCAGACAGGCTCGGACATACTCGGCTTTACTCTTATAATCATTTTCATGAACGGCTTTTTCTAACTGCTCCCATTCTGTATCATTGAAACGAATATTCAGAGTATGATTTCGGCGATTATCTTTCTCAATATCGCATATTACTGGTATTGATTCATCATTTTTCAAGTCGTTGTAAAGATACTCGACAGTCGCATTATGAAATTTTTCTTTCTGTTTTTTCGTCATAAATTTACCCCTCTCAATTGTCTTTTTCGCTCTGGTGAATGTTCATTCAAATGGGGGTCTTAGGGGGAAATTTCCCCCTAACAAGCGGTGTACTTTTGCCGTCATGCGGCACAAAGTACCGAGCTTGCTAATCATGTTTCTCTCATATTTTTCCCATCATTTTTGCAAAACTTTCTTATTAGGACTGCCCCTGTTTGTCCTGAGATTTTGGATTTTCTCCCTTATATGATTCTGTCTGAGCCAGTTTCCCTGTCAACTCCTGAATATGCTCACTTTGAGCAGAAATTTTTTCAAAAAGCTGGCCGATTTTCTCCGTGAGTTCCTGAATCTTTGCTGTAGATTTTTCACGCTCCATAAGAACAGCTTTTTCTTTTTCAACCTCGGCATATTTTTCAGCCAATGAAGAATCTTGTTGTGCGGATTTTTTCTCTTGTTCCAACTGGTGAGCCAACTCATCGGCACGAGTTTCAGCATCACGTTTCTCCCGTTCAGCAGTTGCAAGTCTGGTTTCCAGATTTTCTTTTTCAGTGGCAGATTTTTTTGCAGAATCCAATTGTTCTTGTAAAGATGATACCAATGCTTTTGCAGTAGCTGATGATTCTGCCATTTCATCAACTCTCTTTTCAGCAGACTGCAACTTCTGATTCAAACTATCAATCAATTCTGTATTTTGTTCGCTAAGTGCCGACATTTCATTTTCGGCTGCTGTTGCCTGTTCCTGTGCAGTCTGAACTGCCTGTTCTAAAATTTTCACACGTTCCTGCAAATCCTGAATCGTCATATCTTTACTTGCAAGCTGTTTCTGAAACTCGGAACGGATTCTTGATTCCGCATTTTCGTTAAGCTCCAGAGAATGAATAAATGCAGACTGTAAAGCCTGAATGTGACTGCTGTAATCTGAAATATCTGCCTGACGGTCTACCAATACTGCTGTGGCAGACTGAATTTCATAAGCGTTAATCAGACTTTCAAGTGCAGCGTTCTGATTCGGAAATTCCATACAGAGTGATTTGAATTTTTCTGCCGTTTCTTCCGTAATTCTGAATGACCTTGTTTTGATTTCCTCATTCATGACAAAATCCTCCTAAAACATATGTGTTATGTGTTATAACACAACGTGTTCGCAATGTGTTATACTATTATTATACCATACACTTCAGAATATGTCCAGAGCCACAAATAGAAATTTTAAAAAAATTAATATGTTATGTGTTATAACATAACGTGTTCAGAATGTGTTACATAAAAAAGGAGTACATCAGTTTGATGCACTCTCTTTATAAACCAAATTCCTTTACCTTCCGATAAAACCGACTTGGTGTCATTCCGAATTTCTTCATAGTTGCCTTTGCAGTTTGCTGTCCGGCTCGCCATTTGGCACACTCAGCTTTGAAACGCTCCACATCAATGGGAATTGGCTGTCTGCCTTTATATTTGCCCTGAGCCTTAGCAATAGCAATTCCCTCTTTCTGTCGTTCTCTAATGGTTTCACGCTCCAGCTCTGCCAATCCAGCGAAAACGGTTAGCATGAATCTGCCTTGTGGGGTAGTAGTATCAAGATTTTCTCTCAAACTGATAATTTCAACACCCTTTTCTTGTAAATCATGCACAATTCGTAACATATCGGCACTACTTCTGGCAAGTCTGGCATACTCACTGACTATAACCACATCTCCATCACGCACATAATCAAGCATTTTCTGCAATTCCGGACGGTTGGTATTCTTTCCGCTGCACTTATCAATAAATATCCGGTGCATAGGCTTTCCAAACTCTTCTAAGGCTTTCAGTTGCCTTGCCTCGTTCTGGTCTGCACTTGATACACGAACATAGCCAATATAGGTCTTTTCCGCCATTGATTCATTCCTTTTCAAGCTGAGCCTGTACAATTTCAAGGACTTTTTCAAGCAAATCAGCCGGAATTTCCTCTATAACCGTATATCCTCTTGCCTGAATATCCATTGAACGGATATGTTCACAAAGCACTACTCCTGTAGTAACAGTCCGTCCATCCAGCGGAACATGAAGTGGAAACCTGTTGTCTGTGTTGGTAATCGGACAAACAATCGTCATATTGGTCTTTTCATTGAAAAAATCATTGCTGACAACCAGAGCAGGACGAGTGCCACGCTGTTCATGTCCAGACTGCGGACTAAAATTGATTCTGATAATTTGACCTTGTTTCACCATATTTCTTTTCCCTCCGGTTCTCCCCAGTTGATTTCAGATGGCTGATAATCGCCCTGATAATCTGCGAAAAGCTCCTGAATGGATTTTTTCTTCGCTTTGGCAGATTTGAGAACAATTTCATTTTCTCCGAGGATAATTTCAATTGGCTGACCTTCTGTCCAGTTCAGCGTATCGAGCAGAATTTTAGGGATTCGCAATCCCTGACTATTTCCCCATTTCTGAATATTCGTTGTCATAAAAAACAACTCCTTTCCTGTTGTATATACTTAGTATACACCATTTTTGCAAAAATGTCAAGAAAGTGTTTCATTTAAGTTAAAAGTGTTTCATAATATATTCCAAAATTAAAAAACAACTTATATGATACACTTTTTCATTGAATCATGAGGGTGTACTAATATGAAAAAAGAATAAAAAATGAACTCTCTCTGAAAAACTTCTACTACTTCTACTACTTCTACTACCGAAACTGTTAAATTGCTATTTTACGTTGTTTTTTTCGGTAGTAGAAAAATATAAGTAGAAATTTTCTCCTACCTAATAGACGATTTTTGAAAAGTATCTATATATACAAAATGTTGTTAATCGGTAGTAGAAATAGTTAAAGTAGTAGAAAAAAGTGTCTTAGAACAATTTTCTACTACCAATATTTTTACCTATATTTCTATACTTTTTGTATTCGGTAGTAGAAGTAGTAGAAGTAGTAGAAATATTTTTAAGCTGATTTTCTACTACCGAAATTTTTACAAAAAAAGACCGCTGACATAAAAAATCAGCGGTCTTTGAGTGTGTCATAATTCAATTATTTTTTAGGCATTGCTCCAGCCATAAGATTGCCGTCTGTCATTTGATGGATAATAAATCCGGTTCTTGGAACTTTATCTATCGTATTATCTTTCAATACACTCTTTACATTTTTTTTCAGTTCAATGCCAATTCCACAAGCCCTTAAGTCAGAAATAAGTGAATTCATGAATTTTGTCGGACGTTTTGGCAAGAAATCTTCGGTGCATTCGGCTTTAAGTTCCTCTCTGAAACGGTCATAAGAAATACTGATACTCTGTCCATATACAGCCAAACGTTTGATAACCTCAATAGCAATTTCTTTATCTTCTTCATCGTCAGAGTTATCACTTTCAATATCGGACAGGCTTTTTCCAGTACGAGCCGATTTTGTCAAATCATCTTCTGTTAGGTCGCTGAATCCATCCCATTCAAAACGTGCGGTTCTGTTCTCACCTTGATTGGTAATCTTATAGCATACTGATTTGGCTTTTTTCTGGTAGTTTGACTTGGTCTGGATGATAACACGACGGTCAGAATCTGCACCGAACGAACGGATGCAGAGGGCAGAACGTGCCGAATCAATCAAAGCTGTGCTTCCTGAAACTGCGTTGTTGGCATTTTCTGTCTGTGGCATTTTATTTACATGAGCGACAACCAGAATCGCACAATCAAATTCTTTGGCGAGTACAGTAAGAACATTGGTCACTCCTCTGACATCGTTTGCTTTGTTCATGTTCTTGTCATCGCCTATGTAAACACTCCATGGGTCAATGATAACTAACTTCGGACGAATTTGCTCCAGAAGTTTAGCAAAAGCCTGAATTCTTACAGTATCATCTTTGTTCTGTGGTAAAAGGAAACTTGCTGTATCAAGTTCTTTTCTTGTTTTAGGAGTTTTCAGGACGAAACAGTTATCAGGATTTCCTCCAGCTTCTCTCATTCGGCTCAGAATGATACTTTCGTTATCTTCTGCCGAAATAAACAGAACTTTTTCTGGATTTATCATTGTCTGCTGAATGCCATATCGGGGAAGTGAACGTCCTATTGTAATATCAGAAGCAATACCGATTGTAGCGAAGGATTTTCCAGTTCCTCCGGCAGCATACATGACCGTGATTTCTCCGATAGGAAGATATGGATTCCATAAGAATTCCTGTTTTTCAAATTTTACATCAGATAACCGGACAAAAGTATACTCGATTTTCTGCTGATTTGAAACAGATGGAGTAGTTTCTTCGATTTTCGGGAGTGATTCTGGTGTGCAGAAACTTGTCCTCTGGATTGCGGAAATCAGAAGTTCTTGTGTTTCTTCTTCTCCGATAGCTTGTGCAATGTCTGTAATATCGCCTTTTTCAGGGCATTTATTCCATATAGCAGCAGCAGGAATGATTTTAACAGATTTAGCAACATTCAAAAGATTTCTTGCAATCGTATTGCCGTATTTTCTGCCAGAATCGTCATTGTCAGTTAAGATAATCACTTCTCTGTCTTTCAATCCCTCATTATACAGCGGAATCCATTGTGTAAACCCTGCTCCGTTCGGGAATGTGGTAGCAACAGTATCCCAGTTGGTAAGGGTATCAGCATCTTTTTCTCCTTCAACAATATAGACAGGCTCGTCCTGATTGCGGTGTAATACATCGGCATGATAGAGAGGAGCTTTCTGTCCGTCCAATCCGGCTTTCGTATTGAACAGTCCTGTTTGAGGATTATACAGATACCATTGAGCGTTTTTACTGCCATCGGAGAATTTGTTGACTATTTTCATTCCAAAAATACTGCCGTCTGCGTTTTTGTAAATATGCTGACGTTCGGCAATCTTTACTTTAGGTGTATTTGATTTTCTGTTAGGTGTTACAGGAACTGTATTTGATGTCAAATGAAATTCTTCTGAAAGTGCTTTAATTGCTTGTGATACGTTCTCCTGTGTATTACTCATCTCATGAATTGTCAAGTAGAAATCAATGATAGTTCCTTGCACACCACAGGACTGGCATTTGAATTTGGTATTGTTCTCATAAAGTCCAAAAGCAGGAGTTCCGTTTGCTCCTGTGCCACTTCCGCAGAATGGGCAGTTATATCTCCCATATTTGCGTTTTTCTGTCCATTGGCTGACATACTGGGGGAGATAGCTTTTCAGCATATCTAAGTCATAGCTTTCCATTATAGTAACCTCCTATGTGATTATTAGCAAATGAAAAAAAAGAGTCTGCCATAAATTCATGCTCTGACAGGCTCTCCAAAATCACATAGTTACCCCTTGTTTAGTCATTTTTTCATATACATATTGACAAATAAACGGTTATGTGCTATAATTAGAGTATAAACAATGGTCGCTCAAATCCAAAGTTTATCGCTGTCAGGGAGTGTGAATGTGGGGCATTCGCACTCTTTTAGCATTTACTAACTATTATATTTTTAATGATAAATTAAAGATAGCGTTTAATCAGGTCATTATCATTCAATGCACTTTCTAAAATTCTACTTAATACAGAAGTATAGCCCTTTCCTAAAGACTGTGCTTTTTTGAGTGCTTGTGGAGATAATCTGACAGAAACGGTCTGTTTTCTGTTTTCCTGACGTTGCTCTCGTGAAGCTTCAGCAAGCTGGTTTAATTGCTCGTCTGTTAATTCAGGACATTCTTCATCTGGAACAGCTGAATTTTCTTTCAGAATTTCAAGCATTTTGATTTCTTTAGCTGAAAGTTTACGTTTTACATTTGTATTTTCATCAATGATTAACATAGAAATACACCTCTCTTTCTTTTTATATTATAGCATATTAAAACACATTTTGCAATACTTTTTATATTTTTTAAGTATTAAAATTGTTATCAAATCGCTGGTTTTTCAGCAATTTTTTTATTGAAGTCGTGAAAGAAGAAATTTGTAATACGTTCTATAAACATTATACCATACATTTTGGAAAATGTCCAGTGCCACAAATATGAGTAGAGTAAAATTTTAAATGACTGGGTAAAATGCCTATCCATCTTTATGAAGTTAGCTTTGAAAAATATGAAAAGGTGAATATTTAATTAAAAATCTCCGTTTTAAACAAAATTTATGTTGTTTACTTATGCAAAACGGAGATTTTTTTATTAAAATTCTTCCGATATAGGTTTCCATTCTGGACTTGCCATGTCTTCGTCAAAGACTGTATTGTTAATATATAATTGGTTATCCTTATCACGAACAAATCCCCAGTGAAGTTCGTGCTGTTCGGCATATATTTTAAATGCATTGAATTTATTTTCTATCTGACGGTCAATATTTTTATTTTGTCCGTGACTTTCGCCACCTTTTGTTTCGATTACCCATACAGTACCATCTTTTTTCATAATAATATAGTCAGCATAGAACAGCCACTGATGCTGTATTCCATCAACATAGACGATTGAAAAATATTGCTGTCCTGAATCGCCATTTTTATATACCCATTCAATATCATCTCTTGTTTCACAATATTGTTCAAATAACATTTCTGATGTACTACGGATAAGGCTTGTAGAAAATCCTGATGTATAATCTTTGTAGGCACTGCTAAGGTATTCTTTTTCTGCTTTGACATCAGGGTCATATTTAAAGAAATCTTGTTCGGGAATATGGAAGGTTGAGATTTTTGGATTTCTGATAAACTCTGTCTGTAATTCAACATTTGCGGTAATTTCACGAAATTCTGTACGTAGAAGTTTTGCATTGTTAATGACAAAAGCATAAAATTCATTTGTTCCCAGATTCAGAATTTTATAGTTTTTTCGCTTGTTATTGCGGAATAATCTTTCAAGAATCACTTTTACTTTCGCTGTTGGAATACCAATAGCAGATTTAATGCTGTCTACACTATGCAGAAGATAAATTCCATGTTTGTGTGTATCAATTTTTTGCTTTGTCGTATGATAGTTGGCAGTGTTTAAGTTGTGCTTATCAGTTAAATCAGAAATATGCACAAATCTGCCGTAAAGAATTTGTCCAATTAGCTCATCACCAAATACATAGCCCTTACTTTCAAGTAATAGCTGATTTTGGGCTTTGTTCTCGCCAAGCTGATATTTCACTACAAGATGTTGATGCAACATTGCAAGAATGTCACGTTCGCCCAAACCGTCAAAATCAAGGTCACGCATTTGTTTTTCAAGGGTGAATGTCTTGCACTTGTCTTTCAGAAAAAGTCGCCTTGTTTCATATACTCTATCAATATCTGATAACAGACCTTCTTTGTATTTTTCGTCAAATGTGTAGACAAAACAGAAGTCAAGTAAATCATCTTCATAATGCTTTGCTTCTGGCATTCTGCGAATCCTGCCAATCGTTTGAACTTCAAAGTTCTCATTCATGCCTTCACGGAGTTTGACAAGAATTTTGGCTCTTGGACAGTCCCATCCTGTACTGATGGCTTGTTTCATCAACAAAAAGATGGGAATGCCATCATTGTGCGTAAAATTTTCAGTAAGATTCTGCTTTTCATCTGCCATCCACTTAGCAACCAGACCATTTTCATAGGTATATCCCATTTCTTTAAGTTTTTTCTCTACTGCTGCTATTGTTTCGGGCTGTCCATTTGGAAATTGTATCAGTACAAGCGGACGAATAATTTTATCAGGTTGCAATTCTCTATATCTAGCGAATATTTCCTTTCGTTTATCATCAGCAAGCATTAATAAATAGTCTATGTCGCTGCCTATATTGCTATTTTCAACCACACCTTCATTGACATAAAGTGCTTTGGTAATTAGTCCGGCATTAATGACATCTATTTCATTAATCTCGAAAAATTCGCATTTTTTATTTTGCGTTGCTGTGGCACTCACACGAATGATATGCTTGGCAGAGAATACTTCTATAATATCTTGTGCTTTTTTCGTATCGTTTGCGTGTTCTTCGTCAATAATGAGAATAAATTCAGTGCCGTTTCTGTGTGCATCAGCAATCCTGTCAAATAGATTTTTTCGTTCACCATCACGAATGGCAATATTTTTATTCTTATTGCGGACAAGTTCCCAGTTGATAAATGTCGTAGTTTCGTTGTCAAAGCCGTTCTGCATTGCTTCAAATAGATTCTGTGTTCTGCGGTTTGGCAGAATTTTTTTCATTTTATCCTGACTTTGTTCTTCTAAATCACCAGAACCGGGACAAAACCAGACAAATGCCGTTTTCGGGGTTATCTTGAAAAGATATTCATCAATGTAATCAAGTAGGATTACTGTTTTTCCAGAGCCTGTAGGAGATTTCATAACAATTATCTGTCGGCTGCTAGGGTCAGTAGTCAAATCAATTAACTTTATAACAGCCTGCTCCTGAAACGGGAATAAATTCAATGTGATACCGCCTGTTACCATGCCTGTCCCTCCTCTCTCAATTCAAATTCAAAGTAATAGTCTGGTATTGTATGGGTTAAAATTCCGGAAAATGCCATTTGTTGTTTCGTTGTGAAAAGTACATCTTTTGCGACATAAATCGCCTTAATTTCTTGATAATTCGTGATATTTTCGGCTAAATTGTCTGCTTCATCTTCGTCAAGTATCAAGAAATATTGTTTGTTATCAACCTTTACACCATGTTCAAGCTGAATCATCTCAACAATGTGGTTTAACAGCTCCTCTGATAAATATTCCTCATCTTTGGCGACAAAATCCGTATGATAATATTTCAGATTTGCTGGAATCCCGTCAGAATATTGGCTTCCGTCCTGTCGTTTGCCTGTGATAACGGTCTGAATGCGTGGATAAGTCACATCTGTGCAGATATTGTTTTCGTTATTGGTGCATAAGATAAACTTTCTATTTCCACCGTCCTGCTGATTGAGTTCAAGCACTGCCTGAGCCGTTGTGCCTGAACCTGCGAAAAAGTCGAGGACAAGGGCATTTTTATCAGAAATCCTTATTAAAATTTCCTTGATAAGCGGAATTGGTTTAGGAAATGAAAATGCAACTTTGCTATTAAAAATACTTTTTATATCTTTAGACCCTACAGATGTTAAAAACTTTGTATCTGTCCAGATTGTTGGTATACTGCTTGCTGATGTTTTAAATCCAATTACATCTAATGATGGCTTAGATGGGTCGGATTGTATAGTTTTTAATGTTCCGTTTTCAATTTGGTCTATAATGCCGCCTGATAGGTACTGTATATTATACTTATTCTTTCCCTTTTTGGTTGGAATTACTTTTATATAGCCTTTTTGCCAGTTTTCCATAAATTTACTTGGAATTAATCTCCATACACAAGGGTCATTATTCTGTGTAATAGGAAATACCGCTGTCGTACCATTTGGAGCTTCGGAATAATCAAAAACAAACTCCGATTTTTCACCACTAAAACTACCATCGTCAATTCTTTCCTGCAATGTTTTTCCACAACCAACAACCATACCCTTATTATCAATAAATATAGGATATGCCTGATTAGGTCTTTGTGTTTGGTTGAAACCAGAAAGATTCATTCCATGATATGGATTAGCATTTTCTTTTTTATCTGTTTCTACTTCAAATGGTTCAAAATCATTCGGAGTAATAAATACGATATATTCTTGTACATAAGTAAATCCATTAGTTACGGCATTTCCGCTTGATGTCTGAACTGTTATGCACACAACTTGTCTTGTCGAAAAAATTTCCTGACAAAGTAATACAAGATTATTTACTTCGTGATAACCAATACTAATAGCCATAACACCTTTAGGACTTAATAATCTATCTGCAATTTGTAGCCGTTCCGCCATAAAAGACAGCCATTTGCTGTGCTGAAATCCATCTGTAGCATCGATTTTCTTATCATCGTAAATAAAATCTTTATTTTTCGTGTTATAGGGAGGGTCGATGTAAATCACATCAATTTTACCCCTATGCGTTTTTTCAAGCAAGTACAGACTGTGCAGATTATCGCCCTCAATCAGGAAATTGTATGCTCCGCTGTCGTCTGCCGTGATTTCCTTTTCTGTGACCTCCGTGAATACCGGAATATGCGTTTTCATCTGAATATCAACGGCTTCCTCGTGTTCTTCCCACACAAGACCGTATTTTTTGGCATTGAGTTCGCTCTCAATTTCCCCGATTGCCGTCAGAATGCTGTCATCTTCTGAATGCGCTGTTTTCAGCTGCTCCAGAAAGTCAAGCATTCTCTGCCGTTTCTGCTGTGACAGATTCATGGATGCTCCTCCTTTTTAATATGGTACAGTACAGCACCCACACCCCGAAACCGGGGCGGGGAACTGATTTAATCTTTCAGGTATCAAAATCAATTTCGCTGATGATATCACGAAAGGACTTGTCATTAAACAGGTGAATAGGCGAAATCAAAAGTGTTAACAGGTTTTTATGAGAACTTATAGGATTCCAATTTTTATCCAGTATATGGTACTGCCCATATGATTCATCAATAAAATATGTTTTGCCTTTATAGAAGAACATCACATCGACTGTCATAGGCGGATTATCCGTTCTTTCGGGAAACTCATCCCAACGCTGCCACTCTGTAAACTCCTGCCATGTCATTTTAGCTGCATTTCTTTTTCCATTTATCATAAACGGTTTTCCTCCAAATCTTATTAACCCTGTCAACCATTGCATGTTCCTCAGCAGTAAGATGTGCAAAACCTTTAGAAGTATCTTTCTCGTTATGATTATATCCATGGTGAGTGTGCGGAAGTACACCATGATGTGGTTTATCAAGGTCAATTTGTTTGGTACGTTTATTTTCAGCATCATAATATGAGATATACTTAGGCGCACCATCTTTTCCAAGTGTCACATAAACACGTCCTTTAGTCATTGTTTCCATAGGTGCGGTCGGATTACCAAATTTATAAACCACAAACTTTATGTTACCTGCTGTGTGAAGAGACTTATACTCTGTTCCATAGGTTCTACCTTTGACACTAATACCACTTGAACTTCCTCTACCACCCATATTAACGCACCACCTTTCTGGATGCACGATAATCCACGACAATAAGATTACCATCCATTTCCTTAAAAGGGTCACCTAAGCATATGACAGCAACAGGCTCTACGATTTCAAGCATTGTGTTGTATCCACGAAGAAAATATTCTTTTTCATGTTTACAGCCAATCATACCTACAGCTACAATACAGCCTTTTTCAACTCCATCATTGCAAAACGAATAGCTTCCGCTGTCGCTCCATGTCATAGTCGGAATCACTTTCAGTCCCCTACTTTGCCAGTATGCACCAACCCAACGACTATGTGCAATACTTTCCAGTTGTCGCCAGTACTTCATGTCAGAATATGTGGAGTAATCAGGTGTCAGTAAGAATGCGTACTGAGAAAGTTTTTCCAAACTTCTTTCAGGATGATTGTAAATGCCTGTAAAACGGTAATCATCAACGAAAAAGTGTACTCCACAAGCTGTATTTTGGGGTCTATCATTCTTCTTTGTATCAGAATATGCAATAAGGCGCACATTTTCAAGCGGAATTTCTTGTTTTTTGATAATAGGAATTTCCCACTTTCCACTGCCTTCAAAACTGTTTCTCATGAAGAGGGGATTTTCCCTCATTTCTAAAGATGTCATAGCATCTCCTTCCCGGTGCAAGCACCTGTCGAATTTAAATTTGTATAAATTGCGAATAGACAAGGAAAGGTAAGCTATGCTATAATATAAATTGATGATATTGTGCATTATGCATAACTGAGAACGTATTGTCTTAGTGCTTCCAACACTCTGACAGTGCGTTTTCCTTGTCTTAGCACATACAATCATAAGCATCCCTCCTCTCAATAGTTCGGCATCAATCCTTAATCAATGCAAGTAAGTCATAGAAAAAGAATTTACGGTTTCTGCTTTTGCTATCTGAAAAGATAATCCCCTGCTCCAATAATACTTTCAAATATCGGTTAAGCGTTGCAAGTGGTATCTCTGTTTCAGCTTGAATTGTTTTTGAATCTGAAATTGGATAACGAAATAATGCATCTATCAATTTAACACTATTAGAAGATTTTATCAAATCGCAAGTTTTACTAATTGTTTCATCGTACAATTTGTTGATTTTATTAACAACATCGGTGTATTTTCGGCATTGCCTAGTCACTGTCTCCAGAAAAAATTTAATCCACTCGTTCCAATTGCCTTTTTCACGAATATCATTCAGTAACTTATAATATTTAAACTGGTCACGTTCCAGAGACTCACTAACAAAGAAAAACGGCAAAGGTATTTCATTTTGAGAATATAAATACAACGGTATCAATATCCTGCCCACTCTTCCGTTACCATCACCGAAAGGATGAATCGTTTCAAATTGAGCGTGAATAATCGCTATGCGGACAAGCGGTCTTAATTTATTATCCCGTTCGTTCATATAATCAACAAGGTTATCCATCAGTTCCTGTACATATTCTGGCTTAGGCGGAATATATGTCAATTCTCCCGTCTTTTTCCCGATATAATTCTGATATGAACGATACTCGCCAACGACATCATTACACTTTCTTACATTTCCAGAAAGTAGCTCTCTATGAATATCTTTAATAATGTCATGGTCGAAGCCTGACCTTTTCAATTTTTTCATACCGAGCATTGTTGCATTGATATAATTGATAACTTCATTTGTACTCTTATCCGCATCAGTTCTGTCAAGTTGCCCTATCAGCACACCATCAAGTGTTGCTTGAGTTCCTTCAAGCAGTGATGATTTCACAGCTTCATTAGCTTGTAAAGTAGGCAAAAACCAGCTACTATTGATTTTACTATCTTCAAGTTTAGACATATACACATCCAATGCAGAATTGGCATCAATTAGTTCTTCCATAAAAAACGAATAATCAAGATTTCCAAATGTCTCTGGCAATTTCCGTGGTAAATACGATTCCTTCATACCCATAGCATATTCCTCCTAACAATATTCATTATACCACATTAAAAATCATTTGTCAAGCATTTTGAGTGTATTTTTTTGTTTTTATCATTTCAAATTCATTTTTTTGAAAATAAATATGAAAAATCAAAATTTTAACTAATAAATTCAAATTTTCAGATTTTTTATTTTTAATATAACATGTATTACAACACGCTGTGTTCATAATATGTTACATTAGTGCGAATATTTACTTGACAGAAAAAACAGAATTAACCACATAATAAAACAAAAAGAACAGTACGATGAAAGAATCCAATTATACCGTTCTTTTTATTAAAAATTATTCTAAATCTCCACGTTTTCGCTTCTTCTGTTGTTCCATACCATGCTGATGTGATAAGTACTTTTCTAAAGTAGCTCGTGCAAATTCAATCTCCTGCTCCGCCATTTTCATTTCCTGATACTCAGCGTTCATTTCAGAACGCTGTTGTATCAGGATTTTTCTTTTTTCCTTTAATTCCTCAATAGTGGGAACTTTCTCATCTGGGTAAGCTGACTTCAACATTGACTTAGATTCCCTATATTCCGCAATTTGTGACGAATATTTTTTCTCATAGCTTTTCTTGAAGAATTTTGACTTTGACTGCCATTCTTCATAAAAAGGCTTATATTCCTGACATTTTTTACGCAATTTAATATGGTCGGTGAGAATATCAATCTTTTTCTGAATCTCATTCAATTTTCCTACCAGATTTCCCCGTTTCATCATCTCAACCATAGCTGCCGTTCCGAGTTGCGTCCCCGATTCAGCATGATATTTTGTCAAAACGTTGATAACTCTCGATGCTTCTTTCATATTTTGGATTTCTGCCCAACGATTCAAACCATAAGAATCTAAAAATTTCTGTTGAG
>Ga0326514_10001531_pt1 | contig 15060 bp, 6 predicted proteins | sample 3_2548_0518_D_FD_203653 | JGI IMG/M metagenome (GOLD analysis project Ga0326514, IMG submission 203653) | Bovine rumen microbial communities from UC Davis, California, United States - 3_2548_0518 | ecosystem: Host-associated > Mammals > Digestive system > Stomach > Rumen | place: USA: California...
TTTGCCATCGGTTTTGCCATGCATGCCTATTTCGAGTGGCGCACCTCATGGCCGGCAGCTGCCTCTGCCCTTTCAGTCAGTTATTTCCATATCGGCGGTGTCCTCTTCGGATGGAGCCACACCTCATTGATGCGTCCCGACTATCTCAAGAAGAAAGTCTTTCTTCGCGACCTCACCATCCTCCTGGTCGGTCTCGCATCCTATTGGACAGCGGTAGCAAATTGTTCACTTTTCGTTATCCACTTTTCCTTTATCATTTTCTTCGCTCATGCCAGTTATATCGCTTTCATTTTCTACCGCACCTATTTCCTTGTACGGCGCAACCTGATAAGCATGCCAGCCGATGAAATGGCGCCAAAATGGTGGACGCCCGAAGCCAAGCGTACCGTACTCAGCGGTCACCACTCGTTTGTGATATCCTGCCATCTCATCGTACTTTTTGGGCTTGGCGGGATTGTGGTCACCGCCGTATTCCCTCACCAGATAACCCCCTATACCGTGTTGCTCTGCATGGGCATCGCGGTCTATTGCTATATATTCTACTCCCTGTCGGAGTATGGCAATGTGATCGATGCGGCCACCTATGCCACAGAAGATGCCGAGAAGCTATGAATAAAGAATAAACAATAATAATGATGAAACAAAACAGATTCTTTACCTTCCGTGTGTTGCTTGCCTGTCTGCCACTGCTTTTGTGTGGCATTCAGGCGCACGCCTGGGATTCCCAGCCAGATGCAAACGGAAGGTACGACAAGTTCTATGATCGTCCTACCTTTTTCCCCGACTGGGAGCAGCCTTCAGAATGGCCCAACGCCATGTACTATCTCTGCGACGTGCGCCTCGTTGATGCTAATGGTACGCGCGTGCCCAGCTACGAGATTGCCGTCTACGACCAGAATGGTGAGCTGCGCCATTGCGGACGCAGTCTGCCAAAGGACGACAACCTCAGTGTGCTCACCATCAGAGGTACCGAGGGCGACACGTTCCATTTCAAGGTTCTCTATGGTGATGACTTCCAGCACCCCACGATTGTTGACATCCCCAATACTGCGGTAGAGTTCCAGACCAATGATGAGGTAGGCACCCCCTCACAGCCGTTCCTGCTCATCATTCCCGGCCGTACGGTATTCGACGAGAATAGCACCACACTGCCTGTAGATAAGACAGGTGTCAATGTCAGTCTGAAGCGTACCATCAATGCAAACGAGTGGGGCACTATCTGCCTGCCCTTTGCCATTCCAGCCAGTAAGATGGACGATGTATTCGGTCAAGGATGGGAGCTCTGCGACTTTACTGGTTGTGGTGTTTCCTTCGAGGACGATAAAACAACGGTCAGCAGTATCAGTGTGAATTTCACCAAGACCTCAGCTATTGAGGCCAATCATCCTTATATTATAAAGGTAAGCAAGGATATCACATCCATTGAAATTGATAATGTGGATATCATTGCCCTGAAGGATGGTGAAGAGGCTGCTGTAGACCGTAATGAACTCCGCCTTGGCACTGGCACGAAAAAAGATCCCTACCATTATGTCTACAACCGTTTCATCGGTAACTATGTCAATGGCTTTACCGTGCCCGACGAGTGTCTGTTCCTTAGCGGTGGTAAGTTCTGGTATTCTGCCGGTAAGACCCAAATGATGGGCTACCGTGCCTATTTCGATTTCTATGAAGTGCTACCAGAGGCTCAGAATGCCAACACACGGATTACAATTGTCATTGAGGAGAACGAGGCCGTAGGTATCAGCAGCGTGAGCCGTGAACCACTGGCCACTCCTCGTTTTTACGATCTGCAGGGTCGTTGCATAACCCATCCCTCAAAAGGTATTTATATCAGTGGAGGACATAAATATATAATAAGGTAATCACATCACTATGGAAAAGAAGACATATCTCTCCCCATTTATCATTATTACGAAAGTAGAAACCGTCGGTTTCTTTTGCAAGTCCGGCGTCCAGAATAATAATATTCCCTATGGCGGCATAGATGATAATGGCACTCTAGTACCAGGTTCCCGCCGGCAGAACGATATGTGGTACGATGAAGAGGATGAGGAGGAAGAAGAAGATTTCTAAAGAAAAAATAATAATAAACAATAAACTATTAAACAACCATTTAGCAATGGAAATTACAGAACATTTTCTTAACTGGCGGCGTGTTCCGATAGGTTCGCGCATGCCACACAGCAGTTGGCTGCCCGGGCAGCGATTACGCTCCTGCCTCACTGCACTGCTGTTGCTCTTTGTCGTTCAAGGAGCATGGGCAGACACAGGGCATACTGGCACCACAGAACAGGTGCTGAAAGACCACCCCGATGAACCGGCCATTCAGGTAGTGAAGTCTACCTACAACATGACCAATGACCTGAACGTCTATGAGTTCAAGTTGAGGTATTATTCCTATGGCTATAATATGAAAGACTATAGCGTGACTAAATGGGGCTACAAAGGCGATGTGTGGCTGACCATTGACGGAAAGAATATTGTCAACCTTGCCTCACTCGTGGCTGGTGGTACACATATTGGTGATAACTCCACCATTGAAGATTCACACTATTATACATTTTTCACAGGATGGGACGGCTATACCAACCGCGAGATAGCAAGTGCCAAGGGCAGCGGTATCTCAAAGGTGAGCGATGTCTATGTGAGCATCTCTAAACCAGAAGAGATGGATGTGAACAGCGACTATGCTTACATGAGCTCAGGTAAATGGAAATACACTGTCTGGTCTTGGAATGGTTCTTATTCTACCATCGGAAAGACCAAGGTGGTGACGGTGCGTGTGGGTATGGAGCGTACTTGGAATAAAAGGGACTTTACCATCGGTGTGACGGGCAACTGGTATGGCGGCGGTGCCTACGATACCCGAGGCTCTCATGCAAAGACCGACGTACATGAATACACTACGTCGTTCGAATGTAAGGCACCTACAATTCCCTGGCCTTCTAGTAGTGGTACATTCACACGTAATGCCAGCGGCAAGATTACCTATAAGGCACCAACCGGCCTCTCCACAAAGTCGGTAAAACAAATCAAGTCTAATGGTAACTATGTGAATGATACCGAGAATTGTACATTCTTGAACAACGTCTATCTGATGAAGGCCTCGGGCAATACATCGGCCCCCTGGACTAGTATCGACAATGCATCTGACTACTATGCTAAGTTGGAAAACGTGTCGAATAACCAGACGCAAGAGTTTTCAGTAAGTAGCAACTACGATCCTGTGACCGTCTATCCTTGTTGGGAGTTCAAGTCGGAGAACGACTATTTTATCATGCCAACCTTAGGTACGAAGTACAAGCAGAGCCACAATAGGTTCATGGATCCTATCACGGTACCGGGCTTCCCCAAGGCAAAGGACGTGCATGTGGAAGTAGACGATAAATTTAAACGTCAGGTGACAGTATCCTGGGGATGGGAAGTTAAAGACCAGAAAAACTGCGACATGAATGGTAAGTGGTACGTCTTCCGTCGTCAGAATGACAAAGACGAGACCGTGAAGCTAGGCGATGCTTCAAGTAGTTCATCATCAACTATCAAGTTTACTACTCCTTATGACAAAAACATCCCCGAGTACGATTCGATATATACATATATTGTCTGTTTCGTACCTTCTGCTTGGACAACGACGGTAGTAGACCACGAGAGCAAAGCCCAAGGACTTTCTAGCAGCAATACAGCCAAGATAGGAAGTACCTTTGATCTGAAGATTGATAAAATCTCTGTTAGCTCAAACAAAATTAAGATTAAATGGTCACATGAACAGATTACTGATGCTTCTACCTCCAATTATTACATCTTAGAAGTACAGCGCTGTGACGCAAAGGCTACTGAACCTGATTGGAAGACGATAAACTCTAGCGAGATCAGGATTACCGACCCCACCGTTCAGGACGGCTATTATGAGGACACCAACATACAGGCCAACACATCCTATAAATACCGCATCGTCATCAAGAACGTGATGGGTAAGAATAGGATTAGTGAAGATAATGAGCAGAATGTCATAACATCGGGCGGTTCCACCATCGCTGAGAACAGCTTCATGGCATCGCGCGGTAACTATAGCAACGCCGTAAAACTGTCTTGGCAGGTAGACCAGGTGGGCACGGGTGAGTGCTACTTTACCCTGCAGCGTCGCCCCCTGGGCACTGCCGGCAACGGCGGCTGGGCCACCATCTACACCACTCACGGCACTGCCACCACCTACAGCTACGATGACGAGACGGCTCAGACGGGTTCATTCAATGAGTACAAGTTGATTCTCTCTGAGAATGTCTACGGCACTGTGAAGGCTACCGACTATCAAACTTGTGATGGCTTCTGTATGGGCTTCGGTACCATGAGCGGCCGCATTTCGTTCGGATCGGGTACAGCAGTCCAGGATGCCAAGGTTACGCTGCGTCCGCAGGATACTGACGGTAATAAGATGAATCATTTCCGTTCGCTGTACTTCAACGGATTAAGCACTTCTGGTTTCACCTGTCCATTGACAACAGAAGAAAAGAAGAACGTGTTTGGAGGCGACTTTACCATCCAGATGTGGGTGAATCCAGACCTGCAGAAAATGACTAAGGGTTATGATCATAGTATTTTCCAGTTAGGTGACTTGTCCGCATTCTATATTAGTGTGAATCCACAAGGATCGAATTACGATGTAAGCACAAGCGTTAATGGAAGTAAGAAATATACATTAAATGTTTCCTCAAATAATGGTTGGGCTCACATAACAGTGGTATATGAAAAGGCCAACAAGAAGTTAAGAACGTACATCTCATATCTTACCCAGAACGGTGTTAAACTGGTTGAAAATACAAGCATAAGCGGTATTTCAATACCTGCAACTTCATTCGACAATATCACAGGATACGGTATTGCCAACAAGCAGAGCTTGAATGCAACATACCGATACGCTGGCTATATGGACGAAGTACGCGTCTTCAACCGTGCGCTCAAGAAGGAAGAGATCCTGAAGAACTACACCCATCCGTTGGTTGGTACAGAGAATGGACTACAGGCATACTACTCATTCGACGAGGGTCTGGAGAACCAGAAACTGGCCTACGACTTCAGTAAGCAGAATGGCATAAGCAATGGTCACCATGCCACAGCAAAGCTGGCAACCCAGTCGTCTGTGGTGATTCCAAGTGAAGAGCAGTTCAGCTTGATGGGCTACACCGATGCAGACGGTAACTACATGATTGGTGGTATCCCATTCAATGGCGACGGTACCAACTATGTGGCTACGCCTACCTTAGGCATCCACCAGTTCTCTCCTGCTAACCAGAGTCGCTTCTTCAGTACCAACTCTATGGTTCAGACGGGTGTTGACTATGAGGATGTATCAGCATTCCCAGTCAGCGGTAAAGTATATTTTGAGAATACTAATATTCCCGTTGAAGAAGCCTATCTGTATGTTGATGGTAACCTGGCCTCTAAGGATGGTGAGGCCGTGAAGACTAATTCTAATGGTGAGTTCAACATTGACGTACCCATCGGCAAGCACTTTATCCAGGTAAAGAAAAGCGGTCACACATTCGTGAATAATGGCTATTATCCTGAACAGAAATCAGATAGCATCATCGACCGTGAGACATTTAATGGTGCCAAGTCAAATCTGGAGTTCAAGGACAACACACTCGTAACCGTAGCCGGTCGTGTGAGCGGTGGTAACATTGAAAACGAGAAACCTCTAGGTTTGAACCAGAGCACTGCCAATATTGGTCAGGCCACTCTGACGCTGCATTATACCAATAATGACAAGTACAAGATTAACACCACATCAAGCAAGATCAGCTATGATAGTGCTACAGGTGATAAGTCTACGGTAAGCTCGCCTGCTAGTAGTTATGAGGTGAACATCAAGACTGATCCCAGTACGGGTGAATGGTCTGCCAAGCTGCCTCCGTTGTACTATACGGTGCAAAGCGTGAGCATCCCCAAGAATACTGACATTCTATTCAAGAACCTGCCAGATATAGATGCCACCAACCCGCTGCAGGTAAAGACTGACACGCTGAAAGGCACTGACCTCAAGTTCGAGTATTGTGCAGCAGCCAAGATTATGTACAAGGCACCCAACACGTTCACTGTTAAGGAAAAAGAGGACGGTTCTTTCGGCGATAAGAATATCACAGTGACCGATATCAACGGCAAAAAGGAAAATGTAGCCCTCTACACTGTTGATGACAAAGGCAATGCTATCCTTGACAATAATGGCAAGGTGCAGTACACCTACGGATATCCTGTATATCAGGAGATGAAGAACTACACCTACTACCTGCACGGCTGTGAGCAGTACGTCAACAAGGATGGTGCAGAGCCTGCATATTCTGAGGTGCCCTTGGCTGGCGATACCGTCCAGATAACAAACGAATACTCTACGATGGCCACCGTCTATACTAACGGTGACGATCAGGGTAAGGTCTTTGAGGCAAAGATTGCAAAGATGGCTCTCGATGAAAACGGTGATGCCATCTATGAGTTCCGTGCTGGTATTCCCAACATCCAGTCACCCTATACACGTGGTATCTCTATCACCTACACAACTGGTGGTAGCACGATGAACTGGAGTGAGAACGGCAAGTTCAAAGCAATTGTCTTAGGTTCACTGCCTCTGGGCAACGACTTCATAACCGAAGGTCCTGATGAAGTGGAAATGGTGCTTCGTGATCCTCCTGGCTCTGCATCAAAAGCATGGTGGAAGCAAGGAACTACCCACACTTCAAGCAGAACATTGAATGTGACATTGACGGAAAACGACAGCGAGGTCTTTGAAGTACTGGGTGGACAAGATGTCGTTATTTCAAGTGGTGTCGGCCTGGCCAAGATTGATGAGGCCAAAATAGAAGCCACCGGTTCTCTGGGATTGGAATTCCGCCGCGAGTTCGTGACAACCAACGCATGGACCACTGAGACCACTCTGACAGAGGAAATCTCAACCAGTGACTCACCTGAATACGTGGGTGCTATTGGTGACGTCTTCGTCGGACAGTCTAAAAACCTTGTGTTCGGCTCAGCCATTAAACTGGGCGTCACAAAGAATGAGCAAACTGAGAAGTACGAACTGGGCGCGAAGACTATTAACACGACAGGCGAAAGATTCAAGACCCACTTCATCTATCCTGCCTACCACATTGAGAACGTGCTTATTCCTCGACTGAAGGAACTTCGTGACTCAACACTGCAGGTTGTAGCCGATCCTTCAAAGGTAGCTCAGCCTACCAACGGAGAGCCCATTTATATCACTACGTTGTCTAAGGACGATCCTCGTTTTGGTACCAACAACAATGATGACGTATGGGGTAGCAGTAAGAAAGTCTTCACCTATAAACAAGGTGATACACGTTTTGTAGGTCCTTCTTATACCATCGTATATCCCACCAAGCTGACGTTCGCACAGGACATGATCATGTACTACAACTCTCAGATTGCCATGTGGGAGAAGCGCCTGGCCGACAACGAAGAGGCTAAGGTGAAGGCCATTAACAACAGTAGTGAGTATCTGGCCGACAACCACTCTTTCGCTGCTGGTACCTCTTATACGAATGTTAACGAGAACCACGACAAGAGTGATCACACCGCTACGGAAACATTTGAAACTGCTATCGTAGGTGGAGTCACCTCTGGAGGTTCAATGAACGGCTGTGGTATCAGATTTGTAATGAATGCAAAAATTGGTACCGTCATCTCTACCGACCAGACGGAGAATGAGGATGAGATTACCGAAACTTCTTACACCCTGGCTGAGACTGGCGATGACGACTACCTGACCGTCGATGTCTATAATGCTCCCGATGGCTTCGGTCCTATCTTCTACACCAAGGCAGGTGCAACATCTTGCCCTTACGAGGACGAGGTGGTAACAAAATACTATCAGCCCGGTACAGTGATTGGCGAGAAGACCATCCAGATAGAGAAACCAGAGATTGAGGCTCGTACGGCCTATATCACAGGTATTCCTGCTGGTGGTAAGGGAACATTCCAGGTTTATCTGCGCAACAACTCCGACACCAAAGAGGACGTGTGGTACAACCTGAACGTTGTTGACGGTTCTAACCCCGACGGTCTCGTTGTCCTGATGGATGGTGTGAACATCAACAAAGGTCGTTCTATCCTGATAAAGGCTGGAGAGACAATGACCAAGACATTCACCGTAGAGCAGTCTAATCCTGATGTGCTGACATACGAAAATATCAAATTGCGTCTGTCTTCACAGTGTCAGCCCGACAATACAAGTACATTCCCAGAGATTGCTGATTCCACGATTATCAGTGTGTTCTTCCAACCTTCATGCTCAGATGTGCAGCTGGCATCAACACACAGACTGGTGAACAGCACAACGCAAACGGTTCAGACCCTTTCTATCGGCGGCTATAACTACTCTATGGCTTCGCTCAAGGGTATCCGCTTACAGTATAAGGGAGAAAATGATGCTGACTACCGCACACTTCACGAGTATATCAAGGATTATACTGGCAGTGAGCAAAACAAGTCTGTACTGCCTGCATTGGAGGGTACCAACAAGTTGAACTACCCTATCGACTTGCGCTCGAACAACTACACCGACCAGACCTACGTATTCCGTGCTATCACAGTATGTAACCAGGGAGGTGAAGAGGTGAATAATGAGAGCGAAGAGATTGAGATTGTTCGCGACATGGCTCTGCCTATGCTGATTGCCACACCTACACCTGCCAGCGGTATCCTGACTACTGGTTCCGACATGACTATCACCTTCAATGAAGACATCAAGAACGGTAGTCTGTCAAAGGCTAACAACTTTGTGGTAGAGGGTGAGCTCAACGAGACAAAAGTAACTCATGAGGTAGCACTGAGTCTCACTGGCAATGAAACAGCCAAGACCCAGGGCACGATGGACCTGGCTGGCAAGTCATTCTCTGCCAGCATGTGGTTGAACTGCTCATCAAATGGTACACTGCTGCAGCATGGTACCAGCACGAACAACTTCACCGTGGCTGTAGAAGATGGCAAGCTCGCCATCAGCGTAAACGACAAGAAGGTTACGTCAACAACTGAACTGCCAAAGGATGAGTGGATCTACCTGAACGTAAGCTACGATGCAGAAGACGGTCAGGTAAGCGCAGGCTATGCCCAGGATTCTTGGGAGAAGATGCTGATTACTAACACAACCATTGGTAACTACGATGGTAACGGTCCTGTCAGCGTGGGTGGTAACAACCTCACTGCTAAGGTACAGGAACTTGCTATCTGGAACAGCAGTCGCTCAATGGCTGAGGCTCAGGGCAGCATGTACACCACGAAGAGCCAGTTTACCAGCGGTCTGCTGGGCTATTGGCAGATGAACGAGGGACACGGTGATGTGGCAACCGACAAGGCTCGCAGTCGCAACATGAACCTGCCATCACAGAACGCATGGTGGATTGACGGTAAAAACTTTGCCCTGACACTCGATGGCGGCAGAACAGCCAAAGCGGATATCAGCAAGATTAACACAACCGACGCCGACGACTATGTGATTGAGGCTTGGTTTAAGGCCGACGAAAGCCAGAATGAGACAGCTTCCGTACTGAGCACGCCGGCAATGGATCTGCGTCTGAACGCACAGGGTATACTGGAAATCGGTGTAACGAATAACACACTTGATGGCATCGACTCGTACAACGAGGTGATGAATGCCAACCTGCGCGACGGACAGTGGCACCATGTGGCTGTGAACGTACTGAAGAGCACCAATGGTTCAAGTATTGTTTACGTGGACGGTGTGCAACGCAAGCAACTGAGTGCTTCAAGCATGCCTATCCTCTATGGTAACGACCTGGTACTGGGCGGTCACAAAATCCCTGCTTCGAAGGGCTATGACCAGTTCCTGAAGGGTGCTATCGATGAGGTACGTATCTGGAAGGGCCGTCTTACTGCCGATGTCATTAAGAGCAACATGTACAACCGAATGAAGGGCAACGAGGCAGGTCTGGTAGCTTACTACCCCATCGAGTCATCTGCCAAGAACAACTTTAACCAGCTGGTTTGCTCATACAGCTATGATGACAAGGCTAAGGACAGCGATAACGAGTTAAGTTTCGTGAACGAGCTTGGTGCTACTGTTTCTGGCTACAACACAGACCTCAACACAGCTGCTTTGAAACCTGTTTCTAACACTGAGGAGGTAGGATTCAGCTTTGTGGCCAGCGAACGTCAGATTACCGTTAGCCTCACCGAGGAGCCCTACAAGATTGAGGGATGCCGCATCTTCATCACTGCCAAGGACGTGAAGGATGTTCACGGAAACCCTGCTAATCCTATCACATGGAGTGTCTATGTACAGCAGAACAACCTGAAGTGGCAGGAGAACAATCTGACTGTGACCAAGAATGGTGCTGAGGAACAGACCTTCACAGCTACCATTGAGAACCGCAATTCAGAGAATGAGAGCTGGAGTCTGAGCGGCATGCCCGATTGGCTCAGCGCTGACATCGACGGCGGTATGCTCATGCCACTGGCTACACAGGACATCACGTTCACCGTTGCTGGCGGTCTGCCTATCGGAAGCTATGAGGCTGTTGTAAACCTGACAGGTTCTCAGAGCATCAACACACCGCTTTATGTAACAGTTTCTTCTGAGGGCGATGCTCCCGACTGGAGTGCTACACCTGGCGAGAACACCATGACCGTGGTTGGTGTGCTGAAGATCGACAATGTACAGAGCAATGATCCTAAGGATATGGTGGCTGCCTTCCGTGGCACCGAGTGCGTAGGTGTTGCTCATCCTAAGTACTTCAGCCGCTACGACAGTTATATGGTGATGCTGAGCATCTATGGCAAGGACAAGGCCGACCTTACCTATAAGGCCTACGATGCAAGCACTGGTCAGATCTATCCTTCTGTAAGTATCTCTGACGAGAATGCCTACTCATTCGCTGCCGACAAGGCCGTTGGCTCATTCAAGAATCCTGTAGTGTTCACACCTCAGAACGAGATTGAGCAGGATCTGTCACTGAATTGCACCTCATGGAAGTGGTTCTCACTCTATGCGCAGCCTAAGGAGAACAAGGTAAGCATTATCTTCAAGGATGCTGCCGATGCTATCCAGACCATCACCGATGGTGTAGAGAGCGTCATGTCATGGGTTGGTAACCTGGAGAGCCTCGACTATGCTAAGATGTATAAGTTGAACGCTACTGCTCCCTTCGTGGAGAAACTGGTGGGCAAGCCCACAAATCCTGCCGATGTTGACATCACCCTGAATAAGGGCTGGAACTGGATTGGCTATCCCTGCCAGTCAAGCAACACGCTGAATGCTGCCTTTGCTAGCGTAGCAGAGGAGGGCGACATGGTGAAAAACCAGTCAAGCTTCGCTATCTACACCGAAGGCGAGTGGGTTGGTTCCCTGACCAGCATGCAGCCAGGCGATGGTTACATGTACAACTACAGTCTGGACAAGAAGACCTTCAACTTCCCCACACCTGCTATCAGCGGTCGCAAGAATGCAGCTCGCAGAGCTAATGCTCTCTCTGATCTCAATGCTTCATTCAAGGACAACATGACCATGATTGCCGTGGTGATGGATGGCGACGAGTTGGTTGAGAATGCCGAGGTCAGCGTCTATGCAGGTACAGAGTTGCGTGGTCAGTCAACAGCTGCCATCAGCAATGGCAAGCACTTCATCACCATCGGTGGTGAGAATGCCGACGTGCTGACCTACGTGGTGAAGACCGCCGAGGGTGAGTATCAGCTCCAGCAGGCCGACATCTTCCAGAAGGATGCCATGAAGGGTTCTATGGCTCAGCCTTACGTGCTGCAGCTTGCTGAGACCACCGCTATCGATATGGCTCATGCCGGTATGGCTGTCAAGAGCGCTATGCTCATCGACGGTAGTGGCCGCATGGTAGGCACCAGTCAGAAGCTCTATACCAAGGACGACCTGAAGCAGTTCCCTGCCGGTGTTTACTTCCAGCAGGTAACCTTCCAGAACGGTCAGACCTTCGTACAGAAGATGACACGATAACCCAAAGGGCTTTATAGTCCAAATCAAAGAGCTCCGCTACCATTTCAGATAGTGGGGCTCTTTCTTCTAAAGCTATTAATCCAAAGATAGAAAAAAGATGAAAAAGGATTACTTGAAACCTGCTGGCAGCGCCAGCGCCGCCTATGCAGGAAGAGTCCTAAAGGTCCTTTAAGTCCGTAGACTAGAAAATATACTCCGTGGATGAAATAACGTCTACGGACTCTAGGGACTAAGGGGACAGCTGCGCATGAGATGTCTATAGGAAGAGTCCTTTAGGTCCTTTGGGTCCGTAGAAATAAAAAAAGAGGTACCCTTAGTAGGAATATCGGGAAAAAGTGTTATCTTTGTCGCCAGAAACAATAAATATTGAGATTATGAGCATCGACACTTACAAGCTTACCAGCACGGAGGAACCTACCGACGAGGTGCTCTCGCAACTGATGCGTGAGGCTGCCGAGGAGGCACGCGAGACGAATGCAGAGGCGACACAACGCTATTTCGAAGAACTGAGGCGTGCAGCCGCAAACATCAGATAGCCATGAGCCAGACTGCACACCGCCCCGTACTCATCGTGATTGCCGGCCCCAACGGGTCTGGTAAGACCACGATTACCTCGAAGATTCTCAAGCACGAATGGCTGGAGAATGCACTTTACATCAATCCTGATCAGGTGGCGCAGGACCGCTTTGGCGACTGGAACTCGCCCGAAGCCGTGCTCCAGGCCGCACAGTACTGCGAGAAGCAGCGTGAGGAGTGCTTGCGAAGCCAGCAGAGCCTGATATTCGAGACAGTGCTTTCCAGCGATGGCAAGGTTGACTTTATTCGTCGCGCCCACGAGGCTGGTTACTTCATTCGCATCTTCTTCGTGTCAACTAACCACCCGTCAATCAATTCTTCGCGCATTGCTCGCCGAGTGATGAAGGGCGGTCATGACGTGCCGATTCCGAAAATTATCTCGCGCTACCAGAAGTCGATACTTAACTGCAAACGCGTGGCGGCCATTGCCGACCGCGTGTATGTCTATGATAATTCCGTGGATGACGCCGAGGCCCGTCTGCTGTTCCGCATGACCGACGGGAAACCCTTCAAGCGCTACACCGACGACATCCCCCTCTGGGCACAGAACATCATAGGCTAAGCCCCGACTTTATGTACCGTGGCGCCAGCGCTACCTATGGTGGGAAAAGTCCTAAAGGTCCTTTAAGTCCGTAGACTAGAAAAAATACTCCGTGGATGAAATAATGTCTACGGACTTTAGGGACCGTGGCGTTAGCGCCTGTAGACATTGGGGAGGTCAGACGATTCTGGTTGACGGTCTCTTTGATATAGGGGTTGGCAAATAATTTGTTCATTGCTGTTGACTTTTTGTTCTTGTTCTGTTGTGATGCAAAGGTACAACATTGGGGTACCGCCATTCGTGCACAACGTGCGTTTCGATGCGATAAAATGCACTAAAAATGAAAACCACTGATTTTTAGGTCCTAGTTTAGTGACTTTGAGGTCGGAAATCAGTGATTTAGACATCGTAAACCTATGGTTTAGAACCTCTAAGTCCCTGTTTTCCGACCCCTTAACCTATGGTTTTCCGAAAATGAGTTTTCTTTTCCTTCAATACACTATACACTTAAATACAGTAAATTCTTAAAAGTTATCGCGTACGTGTGTGTATACGTACGCAAAGGGGTTTATGAAATTTGTGTATTTAAGTGTATTTAGTGTATTAAAAAGAACTCCCTCGCTGTAGATGTCCTACAGGAGGGAGTTGCTATATCGGAATTCTCTTTCAATTTAGTTGAAGAAGTATTTAAGTCCAATCTGCATCTTCCAGCAGTTGCTGTAGCTCATGCTGGTATCCCAAGTCTGGGTGGGATATTTGCCATTGACCTTGTTCATTGAGAAGATAGGTGTGTTGGTTGCGTCAACACCCTCGTACTTCAGGATCTGACCGTAGTTACATACCTGTGCAATCTTGGGAACACCCCATTCAGAGTTGATCAGGTTGCCCAGGTTGATCAGGTCGAGTGATGCCTGCAGCTTGTGCTTGGTCTTGCCAATAGTCAGCTGGAAGTCCTCTGCCAGGTGCAAGTCGATGCGATGGAGCCAGGGAGCACGGGCGGCATAAGCCTCGGCATACTGACCCTTGTGGCTGCTCAGATAGTCGTCCTGCTCTACGAAGCGCCAGAAAGCAACGCGGTCGGCCTCGCTCTTGAACTGGATCTCGTTATCGTTGGCAGGGATGTACATCAGGTCCATAGACACACCGTCGCCATTCATATCATTGCTGTAGAAGTAGCTCAGGTTGCCTGCAGAGTAAGCCTTGTAGAACAGGCTCACGTGCGTGCCCAGCAGGAAGCTGCTTGATACCTTGGCAGGGATGTAGTAGTTGACAGATGCCATCACCTGGTCGGGTGTCACGTAGTTAGAGCGGTGCAGCTTGGTAGAGTTAGGTCCTTCGGCCGACAGGGTGCTGGTCCATGTAGACACGGCGTTCTGTCCGGGCAGACCAGATACCTCCTGAGACTCGGTGCGTGTGTAGGCAGCCATCAGCTTCAGGTTCTTCACAGGCTCTGCGTTCAGGGTGATATTGGCGGTGTAGCCATAGCCCTTGGACGTATTCTTCAGCATCACAGCATAGTATGAACTATTCGGTGTGTAGTAGAAGTCGTTGCTGGTATACTTAATACGGCTGTCGGCTCCGTTGAAGTGCTGCATAGAAGAAGGATCGTCGTCCTTGATATTGATATTGTCCATGTAGACAGCATTAATGCTCTTGTTGTAGATGAACTCACCGGTCACCGTGAAGGGGAACGAAACGGGGAGCTGATAGTCGATGGCGATGCTTGACTTCCATACCTGAGGCATCTTGAAGTCGTTGCTCACACCAGTCATGCTCTTGGCATCCACGTGGTCGGCATTGGTCAGGGGCACCTCGAAGTAGTTCCTCAGGTCGTTCACACCCAGCAGCTTGCCAGCCAGGCCCTGCAGCTTGGCATCAACATCAATCGGTGTGGTGCGCTCCAGGTTCTCGGCAGCCGTGCCTGTTGCGGTATAACCGGCAGCATAGTTGA
>Ga0326514_10001532_pt1 | contig 15059 bp, 12 predicted proteins | sample 3_2548_0518_D_FD_203653 | JGI IMG/M metagenome (GOLD analysis project Ga0326514, IMG submission 203653) | Bovine rumen microbial communities from UC Davis, California, United States - 3_2548_0518 | ecosystem: Host-associated > Mammals > Digestive system > Stomach > Rumen | place: USA...
CTGTTCTGGTCAGACCGATATTGGCGTTGCAATTGTGGAGAAGCCCATTTCGTTGGTTGTGGTGACGATTACGCGTGTGAACGATGTGGCACAACTCCCGATCGAACTTATGAGAATCTATCATAATTTCAAATTGCCAAGGACAATAAATTATAGTATGCGATTATACGGTTCCATCCAAAGACAAGACAGGGTATCAATATATGAATTGTGTTTATAATACAAAAGACTATCTAAAACGGAAGTCGTCGGGAGAAGATGTTGTTTCGGCAGCAACATTATATGGTTATCAAGCAAAACTGACGAATATTGCTTCTGATACTTTCTATGTACTTGTCATGAATATGAACGACTTTTCTTTTTTCAAATATAAAATGAGTGAAGGGAGGTTTCATGTTGACGAGTTTAGGGAATCCGTTCCACATTCATTGTCTGATGTGGTTTCATCAGACATGATGCATGACAAAGCAACAATGAAATGGTGGGAAGCAGTGTTCTTTGAACATGATGGTGAATGTACTTATGATGCTTATTATGATTCCCTTAAAATATCAGAGAAGAGTGATACTACATTTAAGGAATTGATAAAAAAGACATCTTCTATTATCTCAACCCTTCAATTACCAAGGACTTCATACAAGATTTTTGTGTCGGGCGATTATGCGGACAACTTCTTATTCAGGTATGTATTGCAGCAAGAAATCTCGGTGAAACAGATTGTTGTTTTACCGAAGAGTGATGGGAAAGAATTATTTGAAGAAAACAGCATTGTTTCACTGCCAGACATCATATCAACGGGTAGGCTAAACACCTCTCCTTTGTTAACATTAGATATGATGCTGACCAATTCTGTTAATATTACGCTTCCCCTTGCTTCTGCTGATGGTTTTCTTGCCAACAAACTGAGGTGGAAAGATATTCTTGCTGATATGAACAAAGATTATAGTGCTGGTAATTTAGACTTTAAGATTATAAGTGTCTGTGTGGAATGCGATGTTTTCCAAAACACATACCTTTCGTGTCATGATTTAAGAGGCAACAAAAAAGTAGTACAATTGAGTTAGACTATTATGGAAGAGAACTTGAAAGCTATGATGGAATCCAAATCCATCAATGAAATAGAACAGGAACTGACTGAGTTCGTCCACTCTGGTGATGGGTACGAAAACAAATTGAAGTTGACGTTTGTGCTGCTCAGCATAATCGAGGCCGGAACCCAAAGCCTACAGTCTGTTGACTTTGGGGATTTTATCACACAAGTCAAAAACAAGGTTGAAGAAACAAGACTTCAGGCTTCTGCTACCTCTGACGAGTTTAATGTCCACATAAACCAAGATAACGAGATAACAGGGGTTCTTGTTGGCAAGGAGAACCATCGAATTGCAGTTATACAAGATGAGGTCAGGAGTCTGCTTAAGGAATATGACTCAATCATCAAAAAACTCGTTCAGATTCATGACCAACTGCCGATAGAGAAGCAACTTGAACAGGAGAAGAAAGTATGAAAGGAAAAGGCAACCTTGAAAGTGGAATGTTGAGCATTCACAACTTGTGCCGTCAGGGAACAACAGTTCTCGGACCAGGTAATAGGTATGTTATTTGGACACAAGGATGTCCATTCCATTGTGAAGGTTGTATAACACCTGAAAGTCGCCCTATTACCCACGAAAAAATGGTGGACGTGAAGGAGCTTGCCGAAGATATTATATCACGTAAAAATATTGATGGAATAACCATCAGTGGCGGTGAACCTTTTATGCAGGCAGACGCTCTTTCTATGCTCCTTGAAATTGTTTCTGAGAAACGTCCTGAAATGACGGTAATCACATATACTGGATATAAGATTGAAGCATTGTCTTGGCTTGAAGCCAAGAGACTGTTAAACAGAACAGACTTGCTGATAGACGGTCCATATATTAGCACACTGGATGACGATACAGGGATAAAGGGATCATCTAACCAACGCTTTTTGTATCTTACTCATCGCTTAGAGAAATTCAAAGATGAGATAGAGCACGGAAGAAGGAAAGTAGAGTATCACTTGTCGGATGTTGGAGTGACAGCCTATGGAGTACCATCTGCCACAATAAAAAAAGAATTATATAAATCATTTAAATAAAGAAAACATGAGTCATTACACGCAAGTAAGAGTACAACCAACTCCTGCCACACAGGAGGATGTAGCAAATTCAATTAATCAGTTGAGGAATCAACTTGAACGTGAATTGCGGGAAGCACAACAGAATGCTGCAGCTCAGGCTACAGAACGCGCAGCACGGCTTCAGCAAGAGCAGATTGTAAGAATCCAAGCAAGCATTGATGCCCTTGACGCAGCATCACGACAGAGTCTTAAATCAATGGATCAAAATCATCGCAAAGAGATTCGACGTATTCAGGATAGTTTCAATGCTCTTGACCAACAATCACGTCGCAATCTTGAAGCAATGGATAAAAGACATCGTAAGCAACTTGAGGATATTTCAAGACAAGTCTATGATGATATTTCACAAACTCAGGAGAGGATAATGAGTCGTGTTAACAATCAGATAGCGGATCTTGCCTCTGATATTTCAGACCAGTTTAAAGGCGTTGACAGACAAATTCAACAGCAGCAGCGTGATATTGAAATAATAAATGGTCAAATTGAGCATATTGTTGATGATATTAATGCAATGGCCGTTGAAATAAATGAGCGTTTTGAGAAAAATGAACGTGAAATAACAAGTATTCATGATGACATAGCCGACATCCGTCAACAGTTTAATGATAAAGATGAACTTGCTCGACAAACGGTGAAGGCAGCAATTGATTTGCTAACTATAGTGGAAGGACGTACAATGCTTGATCGCTTTGCCCCAGAATATGAGGCTGATGACATTCGAGACCGCGTTGACAAACTCAAACATAGCACTCTTCAAGGTGATGCATTAACTGCAAAAGCAGAAGAAGCTTTAACCCAGATATGGCAGACCGAGAGGCATGCCATACAGGAGAAAGCCAAACATGATGCTATGGTAGAGATTGCTCTGACACAGATTGAGAAAGTGCTGACCGTTGTCAATAATAACCGCGAGGTAGAACGGGAGGTTGAAGACGGAGACCCGATGAAAGTGGAATGTGACTTTTGGTCGGAAGGCGAATACGCCCGTCTTGAGCAGGAGATGGACAGACTTAAGGCAGAACTTGAGAACAGGTATAACAATGGACTGACACGAGAGCGTATTGAGGCTATCATCCGTAGAAGTGCAGAGATTGAAAAACGCATCCTTCAAATCGCCGCAGAATCAGTGGCCAGGGCAATCCTTTCAGAAGCACGTGTGGAAACTGTAGAAGACATTGTTAATGCAATGGAAGGGAAAGGTTGGACAATTAAGGGAACGCAGAACAATCCTGAAATCAATTATATGGGAGGCGAAGTAGACCATGATTGGAGAAAAGGTGTATGTGCCGTCTTAGAAAACAATGTGGGTGAAGAGATAACAATAATTATGGATCCTGTTTCTGACAGTCTTAACCAGCTCATAGTCCATCAGGAAACCAGTAAGGATGGAAAGACCGACCAAAAGGTACAGGAACAGATGGATACCGTCAAGGCAGAACTGTGCGATTTGGGCTACACCATCGGAGAAACCACTTCTGGAGTTGCACGCATCCCTGAGATGGGCTCTGTCGAACGTCTGGGACGGGCACATGCCACAGACAAGGTAAGGGACAAGATTCAAGTATAGGATAAACATATACTTTAAGTTTACGGATATGGTTGTTGATCGCATTAGAAGAATTGACATAAACAACAGACCGATATTTACCGGCATTTATGGCTATGGCTATGGTCAGGAATATTTTGTGGAGGACAACCTCTGCAAGTATAATCTCTGGCAGGAACTTTACAGATATATGAGGAGTGAAGGATACACCACTGTGTTCTACAACAGTGAGTTCAATTTCTTCTCATACGAGGAAAGCCAACTGGAGACATTCTTCTTTAGGAAGCCAGAGGAAATAATTAATGATGTTGTTGAGGTTCAGCGTTCATCATGCAGGTTTATTGCGCCGATAGCCAGTCCCAACGGCCATAACCGTAGACGTGGTGTCCGCTTAAACAAAAGACATAGTGACAATGTAAGTAATGAGAGAGAAACAGACAATTCTCAACCACAGGCAAGCCCGTCTTCGCCTGACAACCAGCTTGTGTCGCATCGTCCCAATGCAATATTGGTAAAGAAAACGGCAGGTGACCAGTTCTTTCAACTAAGAAGGAGAGAAGGGGTGCTGAGTGCATTCTTCGATTTCGTAGACAAGAACCCTCAACACAAGATAGCTATCATTTTCACCAAGCCGTCTGAGATATCCTTCCAGCCCGCTCTCGAAAACGCATGGCGTACAAGATTGCAGACAGACTATAGCCAGCAAAGAGTCGCAGGATTAAAACATCGCCTGATTGTCTGCTATGACGTGAAGGATGTGGTGGGGTTGCACAATGCTTTCGAAAGAGAACATGGATTTTTCTTCGATGGCTGGTTTCGCGAACAGATGTTTCCTAGCTATAGTGATTCTCGGCACGACTTGCAGAAGCCATCTGCAGCATTGTTCCATTTAGAAAGCTGGGGGAAAGATGAAGTCGGCAATGTGTTGAAGAGGCGACGTATCACAGAAGGACTTCAGAGCACTCTGGCTCCTATCCCCTTTGATGACTTATGCCTGCGCATCTGGCAGCAGTTTAACGTAAGGGATTCTCAATCGGAAAAAGATAGTAACATTGATACCGTTATGGATTTAATGTCACTTCCCAAAAATATCCTTGAGTCTCAACTCCACAAAATGGATAATGAGAAAGCGATGGACAAGTTGCGCAAAATGAGGGGTGTTGAAGGAATCATCCAACAATTCGAACGCTATCTTGATGACTTGAGAGTCTGTAGGGAAAGTGGCGAGAAATTTCGCAGGCACATGGTGTTTATGGGAAATCCTGGAACTGGAAAAACGACAGTTGCAAGGATTTTTGCCGACATACTCCGTGAGGAAGGCCTTTTAGATAATGGTCGCCTCCATCAGGTGACGGTGGGGGACTTGGTAAGCCAATATGTAGGACACACAAGAATAAAGACTCAAGAGGTATGTCAGAGTGCCCGTGGTGGTGTGCTTTTCCTTGATGAAGCTTATGGATTGTACCAGAGTGGCCCCGCAGATACGGGAGGAGATAATGGTGGTAATAGGGTTGGCAAAGAAGCAATAGAGGTGCTTTTGCAGTTTATGGAGAATGATGACAAGTCTCTTGTCATCATGGCTGGATATCCTTCAGAAATAGAAGATTTGCTCAAGAATGGCAATGCGGGGTTCAACAGCCGCATAGGAGAGCAAGGCCGCTTTGTTTTTGAAGACTATAGTCCCGATGTGCTACTCGACATTGCCCTATCCAAGTTAGACGACAACGGGTATACAGAGCAATTCAGTCTAAATCTTCGGGCCATCTTCACTATGTTGTATCGCTTTAAGGATAAAGACTGGGCAAATGCCCGCACGGCAGAAAACACAATAAGCAGGATAAAATCCAATTACCGGGCGCAACATTTGACGGGATCTTATGATGTCAACGCCATTCCCAATGATCTTTTACGCCTTATACGCATACCTACCGTAGAGGAGGAAGATGAGTTGACAAGAGAACTGAACGAAATGGTAGGTCTCGAAAAAGTCAAGGCCGAGTTAAAAAAGATTTTTGGTCAAGCAAAGATGAATCGAAAGAGGCTTGGGAAAAATGGAAGATCGAATTCTGAAAATGCAGATTTGACATTTATCTTTGAAGGGAACCCCGGTACTGGCAAGACAACCGTCGCAAGGCTTATGGGCAAGATACTTGCAGGCTATGGCTTGATAATGAGTTCTGAAGTCAAGGAATATGGGTTGGGGAAAATTGTCAGTGGAATACATGGTGGATCCGTTAAGCGTGTCAATAAAATGTTTGACGATTGTATAGGAAGAGTTCTTTTTATCGATGAGGCCTATACCTTGGCAAATCCAGAGCACAAGGACATTGTAGACCAAATTGTCCAAAACTTGACTCTACCGAAATATCAGGGCAAAATGGCAGTCATTTTAGCTGGATATCCAGATGATATGAAGGCCTTGCGTAATGTTAATCCCGGTTTAGACAGGCGATTTAAATACCACTTCACATTCGATGACTATTCTGAGGAAGAACTCCTTGAGATGTTTAAGAAATACATTCAAAAGGAAGGTATTGAGATGTCAGATGACTGTGATAGCAAAATACTTTCATGGTTCAAAGCACAGAACAAGAAGACGAATCCCCATAATGCTGGTCTCATAAATGAATTATATAATGAAATTGATTCATTGATGGCTCTTCGTATGCTTGACAATGATGATGGAGAGAAAATACTTGAGTCAGACATTCCAGTGGCAAGGCACGTCACAACCAAATCAGACAAGGAAGTGCTGGCCGAACTGAACAACCTGATAGGTTTGAAGAAGGTGAAGGACAAGATAAACGATATCATCGCAGACGTTAAGGCTGGGCGTATTAGGGCTCGTGCTGGTCAAATAGAGGAAAGCAAAATAGGACTGAATTTCGTTTTTAAAGGAAATCCAGGAACTGGCAAGACCACCGTTGCACGACTGCTGGGCAATATTCTGGCGAATTATGGTCTGATAGAAACACCTGAGGTTGCCACGGTTACTAAAGGAAATATTGTAGACGGCTTTGCAGGTGGCGGCGCACGTAATATAGAGCGTATATTTGAGGATGCCGTTGGCAAAGTGCTCTTTATTGACGAGGCATATCAATTGGCAAATTCCGACTCAAAAGATGCATTGGACGCACTGACGAACATGCTTACAGACAGGCGTTTTAAAGACCGATTGGCTGTAGTGCTTGCAGGGTATCCTGGAGAAATGGCAGAACTAATCAACAGCAACCCCGGACTGAAAAGCCGGTTTACACAGGAAATATTTTTTGAAAACTACACCAATGACGAGTTGACGGAAATATTCCGCAGAAAACTTGTAGGCGAGAACTTCAACATCGGAGATGAAGCCTTGGCACATGCGAGAGCATATTTCACTTCACTTCGTCGCAACAAAGATTTTGGCAATGCTCGGGAAACGGAAAAATTAATAGAGAATGTCAGGACTAAACAAGGTCGGCGCTTAGCTACAGCAAACACCCCATCGGATGAAGATATATTCACTATTTTACCTCAGGATTTTCCCAATTATGGGAAGATCAATGTAGACCAATTCCTCAGGCTGCAGGATGTTCAGGACACATCGCCCATAGACGCTTTAAATAAGCTCGTTGGCATTGACAACATCCGTAAGTCTTTCGAAGAATATCTCGCTATGGCTCATTACTGTCAAGAAAATCCACAATCGAAAATCAGCGCAAATTTCCGTCCGCACATGGCTTTCCTCGGCAATCCTGGAACAGGAAAGACGACTGTTGCAGGACTATTTGCCGAAATTCTACGTCAAGAAGGCTTGCTTCAGAATAGCAATTTTGTCGTTGTTGGGCCATCAGATTTGATAGGTCAATATCTTGGTCAGTCAGGCCCCAAAGCACGTAGTCAGTTTGAGAGGGCTCGTGGCGGCATACTTTTTATAGATGAAGCTTATCAGCTCTGTAGAAAGGACCAGGTTCAAGGAGGCGACCAATATGGTAAAGAAGTCATTACCGAATTGCTCACCTTTATGGAGAATGACCGCGACACGATAGTCATTCTGGCAGGATATACAGATGAAATCAGATACTTAATCCATCATGGCAATCCAGGACTGAGCAGTAGGGTAACGAACGAATTTATTTTTGAGGACTATACCCCAGATGTTTTATTTGAGATTCTGCTAAATAAACTCAATGAGCATGAGTTGACAGAAGAATTCAAAGCAAAGATGCGAGAAATCATTGAATATAAATATCAACACCGTGTACAGAAAGATTGGGGAAATGCTCGGTTGATGGAAAACTATGCAGTCGAAATTTTCAGGCTTTATCTAACTAAACATAGGGGAAAAGGTGTCATTGATGTGGATTGCATCCCCGTTAATCTTTTGCCAGTTCTGCCTGCACAAAGTAACTCTGAGGAGGCAATTAAAATAAATAATCACACCACATCATCAGCAGTTACCATTGACTTGTCGTCAAATCCAGAAAAACGAAAGGTTTCAAATCCCAATATGCTTAAGGAACAAGCCACGGGCTTATTGAGGTCTGATATTGGCGAAGGAACAGGTTTTATAATTTCAATAACCGATCGGTACATACTTACATGCAGCCATGTGGTGGAAGGCGCTGGTGATGAATTATCTTTCTATATGAACTGTAATAAAGAGTTTGAGACCACCGCCCGCCTTCTCTGGAATAATTATGAGTGCGATATGGCACTTCTGCAATTAGATGAGATTCCAGAGGACGCATGTTTCGTACAGTTGGACAACAACGTAGACCAGGAGCCACAAAGCCTGACAAAATTAGTCCTGTGTGGATACCCGGATGGTTCAGCCTTTGCCTCCACACCGTCTCTAATTTCTGGTTCTATAAACAACTATGAGAAGGAGCATATATGGAATGACCGATGTTTCGACACAATCTATGCCAACGTCAGTGCTACACACGGTTGCTCTGGAGGCCCTGTGGTTCGCGAGAGTGATATGGTCTTAGTGGGTATCCTTCAAGGAGGCAAGGAAGGCGGTGAAATTCAGTTTATTACTGATATTCATCAGTTGTTCAAACATATAAACATCAAACAATAATAAAAAGAAATCTTATGGCAATAGAAACAAAATGTCCTATATGTGGAGAAATGGTGAATAACTATTTCTGCGAGAATTGTGGATTTGAGATACACATACTGCCCGCTGATATAAGTGATGAGGTGAAAGCCTATGAGCAGGGGCGAGTGGCAAAATACAAAGAAACGAGGCAGAAACTCGTTTCATCAGAAGAAAAATGCGAAAAACTATCAAGTCAACTAAAGAAAGCACAAAAAGAGTCAGAGAAGGAGATTAATGCAAAAGATGGAAGAATACAAAACTTAGAGCAAGACAAGGAGAAACTGCAGGCAACTCTCGTAGATAAAGAAAGTGAAATAAAGCAGCTTACATCGGACGGTGAAAAAATACGTTCTCAACTATTATCGATGAAGAAGCAAATGGAAGAACTATCAAAAAATGCGGAGAAGGCCCATTTAGAAGGAGTGGTAAACGTCATACAAACAGATTCTTATGGCAATGTGTTAATAGAACGTTTCCTCCCTATTTATGAAGGAAGAAACACTTATGGTACAGCTGCCAATGGACAACCAGAACATCATGTCATCACTCTCCGGCGAACGCCCATACAGGGAGAGCACTTTTCGGTAGAAAAAAATAATAAGGGACAAATGATAGTCAAACCAATTGGAAAAGCCTTTATAACTTGTGATGGTGTTGCAATCCCCGAAAAAGGGAATGCTGTAGAAATCTCACATAAGATAAAGATTGGCAATTCTGTTGAGATAAAAATAGCTAAATTTTAAATTAATTAAAGACTACGAATATGGCAGAAAAATTAAAATGGGGAACAAATCACCCTGGACATTTGGTCTATCTATTAGACCTTTCAGAAAGTATGGCTCATAAAGGGAGAATTGACAATCTTCTTGATGCCGTTAAGACAACCGCAGACTTACTTATTGCTAAAAGTGAACGTGATGGGAAAGTTCAGAACAGATTCAGTGTAACTATCATAGGTTACAATAGTGATGTAAACCAGTTGTTCAAGGGCTCGATAGTAGACCTTGACAACAGGATGAATGAAATTTACGAGCAAGGAGGAGAAGACGCGCCTTTGTTTGACAAGACAAAAGAAGCAAAACCTAAATGGCAGACGTATACGGCAAAAGCATTCCGTACTGTCAAACGCGATATAGATGAATGGATGGCTGAACAGCGTTCAAAAGGTATGGATATGCCTGTTCCCATTATCATTCATATTACTGATGGATTTCCATACGAATCCGAAAGAAGTGAGAAGGAAGCAAGAGAAGATGCTCTACGTGCCGCAGAAGAGATAAAGCAGATTACAATGCCAGATGGGAATCCTATCCTTTTTAACATCCACTTTGATGACAGTAGTGCCCAAGAAAATGTTTTCCCATCTCAGTCTCCAACAAGTGGTGGGCAAAAGTTCCTGTTTGAAGCAAGTTCAACAATGTCAGACGAGAATGTCGCAACAGGAAAAGAGGCTTTCAATTTACCAACGGAGAAAGGTTGCCGCTGGATGGCTTCAAATGTAAAAGATTCAGCAAAATTAGTACAACTAATAACTTTCGGATCTTCGATTGCAGTTGACACTAATGGGATTAAAGAGCAAGCCAAACCATCGGTGGATTGATGATATATACTTTATCTAAAAGATAGAATCGTAAAGGAGGTAAAGATGAGTATTATTGCAAAATGTTATATCGTTTCCAAAGAGCATGGCACAACAAGTCAGGACAGCCTTGGTGTAAACATAGAGGCTGGCAGATTCGCCATTGCTGACGGTGTGGCGAATTCCAATCACCCAGAAATCTTTTCAAGGCTGCTGTGTGAATCTTTTGTCAAGAGTGATATACCATCCGAAGAATGGCAACAGACTTTTGCGGATATCATATTACCTGATTTATGCAAACAGTGGAAAGAAGATGAACAAGAGATTTTTTCTCATTTAACGGAAAGAAAAAAGCAAAAAGCTCAAATTCGTAGGGACTATTTGTCTCCTGGTTCATCAACGTTCTTAGGCTTGGAGATAAACACTTCAACAAAAGAAATAGTCTATCACATTTTAGGAGATAGTTCTTTATTTTACCTGACTTACGACAGCTCTTATTTTGCCATAAATTCAAAAGCCAAAAGTTCATATAAGGGCGAAATGCTGAATTTTGGAAACATGCCAGACTGTATATCTGCCAAAGGTACTATAATTGGCGAATGGACTTCTGGTATGATGATATTAAAAGACGGGTATTTAGCGATGATGACAGATGGCTGTGCCAACTGGTTTCAGAAAGCATATAATAATGACTCTGTAATTATTGAACAACTCTGGAATATTAAAGACAATAATGAGTTCTGTAACTTTGTCAATGAAATCTGGAAACAAAAGCCTCAGTATGAAGATGACTGGTCATTAATTCTACTGAAGATAGAAACGGACAAGCGTATATTGGAGTATTTTCCCGATAATCAACAAGCCGTTCTTGTGCCAGATGATAATGGCAACAATGAAGCAGATGAAACTTTATACTATTCTGCCAATATCAATATGTCTATAGAATCCAATCACAAGGAATCCAGGTTGGAATTATTGGAGAGTAACGTTATTGACAGTAATAATGAACACTTTATGGAGGACGGTCAAGTTGCAGTGGAAGATGACAATATTATTTTTGATGAAACAGATATTGTAGATATGAAAGAAGATGTGATGGAATCAGTTCAAGGGGAGAAAGAATATTATACTGAAAGTGAAGAAGATTGAGTTTATTGAGTAATAAGAAAGTGACATTATGGATCCTATTAAAATAATAGAAGCTGCATTGGTGAGTACAAACATACTGGATGACCAAACAGCGCGGAATTTCCATTGTACACCGAAGTCTGGAAGGAAAAAGAATCAGGCTCAATACTCTATGGGAGGTTTCTGTGTTGTTTTTCCAATGATTAGCAATAGTGGAAATGAGAAACGAGCCTATCGAATATGGTACATTGACAACTTAAACCATCAAATGCTAAAGACTGCCAGGCTTGTGGCAGAAGAGATAAAAAAGACCAAACTTCCCTATTTCGTGGGTTATGAATTCATCGAAGAAGCCATTAGTGTCGAAGGGAAACGGATTCCTGGTGTAAAGATGGATTGGATCGAGGGAGAAAAACTTGATGATTATATCAGGTCTCATGCTGATCCGTCACAAATAAGAAGTCTTGCTGGCAAGTTTCGTAGTATGTGCGAGGATTTTTCGAAAGCAGGTATTTCGCATGGGGATTTATCAAACTCTAATATTTTGGTTACACCATCTGGGGATATACGATTAGTTGATTATGACTCTATGTATTTCCCGGCAATGAAAGGTAAAGGATATATGCAAACAACTTTTGGCCAGCCTGCATTCCAACACCCCAAACGCCGGACATCTGGAACATTGTTGGCAAGTTCGAAAGATGATAATTTCTCTCAGTTGGTAATCTATTTGTCCTTATTGGCAATGGCAGCAGACTCCTCGCTCATTCTTGGAATAAGTGAAGAAGAATTGATTTTCAATAATATTGATTTACAGAGTAGGCAAACTTTCAGGGAATCTAAGGTTTATAAGCGGTTTTCTGATATTAACGATAATGAGATCCAGAGATGTCTTTCTGCTATTGAAAAATCTTTAGATGGCCCTTTGGAAAGTATTCCTTCTCTGGTGGATGTCCTTGAGGCAGAAAGAGCGAAGCCTTCTAGTACTAAATTTAAGAATACGACATTTTGCCCAATCTGCGGTACTAAGTATTATCTGTCATCCTCTTGTTACTGTTATCATTGCGGCCATAAGCGTAAGTGAGTGTTATGTAAATTAGTAATACATTTGTCAATATGAAATGTCCTAATTGTAATGAAACAAAGCATGAGGCTGGAGCAAAGTTCTGCCATGTATGCGGAGCGAAACTGCCTGAGCAGAAGAAATATGTGTATGGCGGTCTGGCTTTTACGGAACGTCTGAAGCCAAGGCAGGAGACAAAGCACATTGTAATTACTCATTCTCAGATTCTGAAACCGCATACAATAGATTATATCCACCGTCTGCACCAGAAGAAATGGGGGTGGGCAGGTGTTGCATATCACTATTTTGTCGATAAAGACGGCGATGTGTTTATAGGGCGACCAGTAGATACTATTGGTGCTTTTTCAAAGGAATACAACAAAGATTCAATATGCGTTTGTTTTGAAGGCGACTTTACCAAAGAGACCCTAACAGACAAGCAATTTGACGGCGATGCAAGAATTCTATTGATGTTCCTCGAATACTTTTATAGTTACTCTCTATTATTCCTTGACGAATTGCAGGGCTATAATGGCTCCCCTATTAGAGGCTTCAGGAAAGATTTTGTTCGAAAATCACTGGCATCTTCCTTAGAGGGATTTGAACATGAACGAGAAATAATGTTTGGAAAAGCTGAAGCAGCAACATTTTATGACTGGATAGATGAGCAGCTCACTAATTTTGGAATTCCTCATGAGCAATATTCTTATTGACAACAAAATATAAGTGTATTATGAAGTGTCCAAATCCCGATTGTAATGAAATGAACCATGAGGAAGGTGCGCAGTTCTGTCACGTTTGCGGATGGTCATTGAATGATTCCACAAAAGAAGAGATTGTAATTTCCGATAAGGTAAATGAGACGGGAAAGCCAGATGTCGGAATTGGGGAACCACCAATCAAGCGTGATATGAGTATGTGGAAATATCTCATCGGATTTTCTGCGATAATTGCTGCTACTACACTTGGACTGATGTTTAATAGTATGTCCACAAAAGAATCGAATGATAAAGAACTGCCACAGAAACAGGTGATGACAGACTATCCCAAAGAACTCTCTGGTAATTATTTCGCGAGAAAGATTGATGGCGTGACCAATGCTAACGCCACTATCAAAATTTATCGAGAGGGTGACGGGTATGGCTTAAACGTTTATTCCTCTAATATAACAAGAAAGTACATCTTCACTTATAATCCGTCAACAGGAGAAATTGTATCCGATGAGCTGGGAAGTGGAAATGCGAGAATAAAAGAACTCACAAACGAAACTGAAATAACATTTACAGGATGGGAACTTTTAAAATAACTTTGATGTATCTGGGGCTTATTGCTCTCTCTGCATGTGGGAATAAAGACACTTCCGATATGGATTTATCGGAGTTGCGTAAGGAATGTGAAATGCTTCGTCAGGACAGGGCAAAGACATTGGAAAACAATGTGGAAGCACAAGAACTCATAGACAATATTTTCGCGTCAGTCAACTCTCTGTCAGGACGGGCTGCTTCTCTTGAACGCTCGATCGGAGAAAGTCCCGTATATGACTGCCGGATGAAAGCAGAAGAAATTGCTCAAGATATTGTAGCAATTAAAGAGAAACTGGAAAGGGCAGAAGAACTTGAGAAATTTGACAAAAGTACGAAGATGGTCATTGCGAAGTTGAAAACGGCCATTGAGCAAAAGCAACAAGAAGTAGACGAATTAAAAAGAATTATTCAGGAAAAGGATGAGCAGATTCAGAGATTGGATCAACAAGTATCATCATTGGATAACGAATTGGGACAGGCTCATCAGGAACTTGCAAATAGCAATGCCCAACTTTTAAATACAAGGGAACAGCTCAGGGAAAGTGAAATTAATTCCTGGGTGGTGATGGGTGATGAACTGATCCGTGCGGCAGAAACGCTTCCAAAAGTAAAGGGACATGGTAATATGAAACCCATTAAGAATGCTAAACTCACCATTCTTCTAAAAGCAAGGACTTGTTATCAATATGCGGGACAACTCGGTTATTCTTCCGCATCTTCAAGGATTGCATACGCTGATAGGCTTTATCGCGAGAATATGTAGATTAGAAAATCATAATTAAAAGATAAGTACTTATGATAAGATGTCAGAAATGTGGAGAGAATGACCATCCAGCTGAGGCAATATTTTGCCATATGTGTGGAGCAAAATTGTCGTTGGAAACAGTTGAACGCCCCAAAGAGTACATTGGGCGGGATTTTGAATGGGCAGAAAGTTTCTCCGAGGGATTGGCATGGGTCGTAATAAACGGAGCAACCGGGTTCATTGACAAGAAAGGACAGATAATCATAAAGCCCATATATGATCTTGAGGGAAGTTATTCATTTGGAATGGAGGTCTCACATGGCTTTTCTGAAGGTCTGGCTGCTGTCAGGATTGGTGGAGGCACTATGGGGAAATATGGATACATAGACCATTCTGGTAAATACATAATACATCCGATGTTTGATTGTGCCTGGGCCTTCTCTAATG
>Ga0326514_10001533_pt1 | contig 15057 bp, 11 predicted proteins | sample 3_2548_0518_D_FD_203653 | JGI IMG/M metagenome (GOLD analysis project Ga0326514, IMG submission 203653) | Bovine rumen microbial communities from UC Davis, California, United States - 3_2548_0518 | ecosystem: Host-associated > Mammals > Digestive system > Stomach > Rumen | place: USA...
AGCGGACACACAACCTTAAACATTGAACTCTAAACTTCAAAACTGACGCTAAACTCTACAAAACTCTCAACTCTAAACTAATCCTCCCCTGTCCTTCAAAGAGGGCAGGGGAGGATTTCTGTTACATCGTGACTTCCACGACGTGTTTGCCGGGAGCGTAGGGCACCACATTACCGGCAACGGGTTTGCCGTCGAGTGTGATGGCTTTGACACCGGACTGAGATCCGTCGGGGTTGTGAACGGTGATGTCGTAGTCTGCATCGCGGAACCGGCGGTGCACATTGTACTGACGGGCCGTAGCCGGCAGACAGGGATCAATCAGGATTCCGTCGTAGGAAGGCTTGATGCCCAGAATGAACTGCGAAACGGTGTACCACATCCAGGCGGCCGTACCGGTGAGCCAGGAGTTCTTACCTTCGCCGGGACGGAAGGCATCCTTGCCGGCAACCATCTGACAGTTGACATAAGGTTCGACCTTGTGGAGCTCGGCATATTTTTCTTCGACGTAGGAAGGAAGAATCTTCACGTAGTGATTCCATGCATCCTGTCCGCGACCGGCCAGCGTCTCACCGATGATGACCCATGGATTGTTGTGGCAGAAGATGCCGGCATTCTCTTTGTAGCCTTCGGGGTAGGATGATATCTCTCCCATCTCGACGTGATAGACAGTGTAGGCGGGATTGTTGAGCACGATGCCGTGTTCGCATTCGAGGCGTTCCTTGACGCTGTCGAGGGCTTTATCGACCAACCCCTTGTCGGCTCCGATCTGGGCCATGGTGCACCAACCCTGGCTCTCGATGAAGATTTTGCCTTCTTCATTTTCGTCAGAACCGATTTTATTACCATAGAAATCGTAGGCGCGGAGATACCAGTTGCCGTCCCATCCGTATTTCTCGACGGCTTCAATCATGGCATTCACTTCCTTCTGAGCGCGGTCCGCTTCTTCGTTTTTGCCCAATTTGCGGCAAAGTTCGACGTAGTCCTTGCCTGTCACGACGAAGAGTCCTGCAATCATGAGGGATTCGGCCTGGGAGCCCTCGCTCTTGTTCTCGGTGGTCTGGAAACTCTCGTTGGGGTCCCAGGAGAAACAGTTGAGGTTCAGGCAGTCGTTCCAGTCGGCACGCCCGATGAGGGGCAGCCGGTGGGGGCCGAGGTTCTTCACCACGTGGTCGAACGAAACCCTGAGGTGCTCAAAGAGCGTTACTTCAGAGCCTTCCTTATTGTCGAAAGGTACCATCTCGTCGAGGATGCCGAAATCGCCGGTTTCCTTGATGTAGGCTACGGTACCGAAAATAAGCCAGCAAGGATCGTCATTGAACCCGCCGCCGATGTCATTATTGCCATGTTTGGTCAGGGGTTGGTACTGGTGGTAGCAGCCGCCGTCGGGGAACTGGGTCGAAGCGATGTCGATGATGCGCTGGCGTGCCCTTTCGGGAATCTGGTGAACAAAGCCGACAAGGTCCTGATTGGAATCACGGAAGCCCATTCCGCGTCCGATGCCGCTTTCGAAGAACGAAGCCGAGCGTGAGAAACAGAATGTGATCATGCACTGATACTGGTTCCAGATATTGACCATGCGGTCGAGTTTGTCGTTGCCGGTATTGACCGTGAAGATGTTCAGCAGACGGTCCCAATATGCATTCAGTTCGGCAAAGGCGCGGTCGACCTTTTCAGTGGTGTCGAATCGGGCAATCATGGCCTTGGCCCGTGTCTTGTTGATGACCTGGGGTGCGGAGAACTTTTCTTCCTGCGGATTCTCGACATAGCCCAACAGGAATATGAAGTCGCGGGATTCGCCGGGCTGCAGTGTCACCTCGATATAGTGGGAGGCAATGGGGCTCCAACCGTGGGCATGACTGTTGCGGGGACGTCCTTCGATGACAGCCTGAGGTTCGGAGAACTCGTTATAGAGACCGATAAATGTCTCGCGGTCGGTATCATAGCCCTGAACAGGCGCATTCACAGAATAGAAGGCATAGTGATTGCGGCGCTCGCGGTATTCGGTTTTGTGATAAATCACAGAACCTTCAATCTCCACCTCACCGGTCGAGAAATTGCGCTGGAAGTTCTCCATGTCGGTGGCAGCATTCCAAAGACACCACTCCTGGAAAGAGAAGAGTTTGAGGTTCTTGACGGAAGCGCTTTCGTTGGTGAGTGTCAGTTTTTGGATTTCTCCCCAGGTGCCCAGCGGGACGAAGAAGAGCACGGAAGCCTTTACGCTGTTTTTACAGCCCGTAATACGGGTATAGTTCATACCATGACGGCACTCATAGAAATCGAGCGGTGTCTTGCAGGGTTTCCAACCGGGATTCCATACGGTATCACCATCCTTGACATAGAAATAGCGTCCGCCATTGTCAATCGGTACAGAATTGTAACGATAGCGGGTGATACGACGGAACTTGGCATCCTTGTAGAAAGAATAGCCGCCGGCCGTGTTGGAAATCAGGGAAAAGAAGTCCTCATTGCCCAGATAGTTAATCCAGGGCCAGGGAGTCTTCGGGTCTGTGATGACATATTCACGACAGGCGTCGTCGAAATGTCCGAATCTGTTTGCCATACTTTTAAATATTTTGTTGTTTGTCTTCTTTGTATTTTGCAGCAAGGAGGCCGATGAATTTGGAAATCTGGGCCATAGCACCCTGAGTTTCCTTGCTGATCTCCCTGCCCTGCAACCTCAGCATCAGCACTCCGTAGAGGGCAGTGAAACAGGTTTCCAATTCTCCCTGGGGATGTTCTCCCTGACGGGACCGGAGTTCGACGATGGTGGGGAGAGTGGAGTAATAGGCCGATGTGTAGATGGCATCCTCGCCACCCCTGAGCAGGCGTTGGTGCAGGTCGGTCAGATCGGAGAGAATCACCTCGTTTATCTGGAGGTGTCCGCTTTCCCGTTTTCCTTCAGAGAGCATCATCACAGCCAGGTCATGATACCACTGACGAATGGATTTTACTGTATCTTCGGAAATGCCTTCAACCCCTGCATATCGGGCCACAAGGAACTGGTCGATTTTTTCATCGTCCAATTGGCATGCCCGCAGCATGTCTTCTATCTGCCACATATAAAGAAGGTATTCGGCAATATTTTCCTTTCGTTTAGCCTGAGCTATTAACATAGTCTTTCTATCAGTTCTTGCGTGACGCTTTCTCAATTTCGTGAAGCTTTTTCAGTTCGTTGAGAAGCAACATGATGTTCTTTTCGTTGTTGGTATCGATTGTGATATAACCGCGGAACAGCCCGTCCTTACACTCCAGATGGATGTTGAGGATGTTTGCCGTACATGTCTTCGATATGATGGCTGTGATTTGGTTGAGGAGTCCTTTGGAGTCGATGCCACGGAGTTCGAGGGTGGAAGTGACGGTCGTCTCCTGGGGTTTATTGTTCTGCGGACGCTGTTTCTTTTTCTTGGGTTTCTTTTCGTTGGAGGGTTGTCCGAAGCCCAGGAATCCGAGGAGTCCCTTGCGCGGGTGCACAATCTTTTGGAGGTTGTCGCTAATGGTCAGTTCTCTATTGCCAAAAGCATAGAACAGGTCATCCCACTGTTGCATTCCGTAGTGGCCGAGGAGTGCGTTCATCGTATCGGTACCCAACGGAATGTTGAGCGGTTCGAAGTATTCCCTAAGGGCCTGTTCACCCCGTGCGGCTACAAGCTGGCGCTGTTTCTTGAAGTAACTCTCAATCCGGTTTTTTGCTTTAGGTGTATGAACCCAGTTGCGCCACTGTTCGGACACTTTGGTTTCGGTTGTGGTAATGACCTCGACCAGCTGACCGCTCTGGAGCACCGTGTTGAGGGGGGCTATCTTGTGGTTGATGCGTACCGCCTCTGCGTGCATGCCGATATCGGTATGCAGGGCGAAAGCAAAGTCCAACGCCGTTGCTCCCTTGGGGATCTCGCGCAAGTCCCCGGTGGGGGTGAATACGTAGATGGACGTAGAGAGCACGTTCAGCTGGATGGTATTGAGAAAGTCGGTGGCATTGGGGGCGGGATCATCGAGAATCTCCTTGATGGTCTTGAACCACTGGTCGAGACTGTTGTCGGCGGCATCCTTTTCCTTTCCGCGTTTGTATTTCCAATGGGCAGCAATACCTTTTTCATCGATTTCGTTCATCCGTTCCGACCGGATCTGCACTTCAATCCATCGGGCCACAGGCGCCTTAGGCCCCTGGACCGTTACATGGAGGGCCTCGTATCCGGTCTCTTTGGGACGCGTAATCCAGTCGCGGGTACGATCCGGCTTGATGGAATAGAGATCGGTGATGGCGCGGAATATCTTCCAACAGTCATCTTTCTCACTGTTTTCAGACCGTGGTTTGAAGACGACGCGTTCGGCAAATATGTCATATATGTCGTCATAAGTGCAGTTCTTTTTCTTCATCTTACGCCAGATGGAGAATACGGATTTCATTCGCGTCTTGACCGAATATTCGAATCCCATCTCAATCAGTTTGGCATGGATGGGAGCAGCAAACGTGGCAAAATAGGATTCCTCGATTTCGGCATCTTTCTGCAACCTTTCTTTTACGGCTTCGTACTCCTCAGGATGTTCGTAACGTAGAGAAAGGTCCTCGAGCTGGCTCTTGATATTGAACAATCCCAGGCGGTAGGCGATGGGGGCGTAAAGGAAGAGCGTCTCCTCGGCAATACGTTTCTGTTTGAGCGGTTCAAGTTGGTCGAGCGTTCTCATGTTGTGGAGACGGTCGGCAATCTTAACAAGAATAACGCGTACGTCGTTGGACATCGTGAGCAGGAAGTTGCGGAAGTTTTCGGCCTGCTCCTCGGGATTCTTAATGGCCGGATGGCGCGGATCGGCGGTCTCTTCGGTTACAAAACGGATGTTTTTGCCGGCGAGTTTGTGGACATCGCGCACCAATTCTCCGATTTTGGGACCGAAAGCGGCATTAATATCCTCGAACGTACGGTCGCTCAACTTCACCACATCGTGGAGGAGGGCCACACTGATGGAGGTCGAACCCAATCCGATTTCGGAAGCCACAATTCGGGCGACAGCAAGCGGATGAAGGATATAAGGTTCCCCTGACAGACGACGCTGACCGCTGTGGGCCTCTTCTGCAAAGCGGAATACCTTGCATATCAGGTCGCGTTTGTCAGCATTACGCGTCTGGGCGTAATCTTCGAGTAATGCTTCGAATTCGGCATTAATCTGTTTCTGCTCTTCTGCAGTAAACATAGGGGTAGGGATTTTTAAATGGGGATGGGGAAGAAAGTTTCTCTAAGGTTGTGTCTCGCAGGACGTCCGGGGTCTTAACGGACCCTGAGCCGCTGTCCGACGCGGATATTGTTTCCATTCAAACCATTGAGACTTTTAATCTTGTTGACTGAAGTGCCATATTTCCGGGCTATATAAGAAAGGGTCTGGCCACGACGCACCTTATGGTACTTGGCATTTCCATCGTTGCCGATGGCAGCCTTTCCTTTCCGTCCTTTCCGTCCACCGCCTTTGATATATGAGTTATGCTGCCCTTTGTTCTGGATGAGACGAAGGTCTCCGTTGTGAGGAAGGAGACTGTCGGCTTTGAATGCAAAGATGGAGTCCTGGAGTTCGATAAACTCCAAGGCTTTCTCCTGAGGTAGAGTAAGGGCAAAACTCTTGATACTCGAACCGGGAACAATGTCATAGATGAACTGTGGGTTGAGACTCTCAATCTGTTTGACGGGCATGTTCACGAAACGGGCAATCTGTTCGAAGTGAACCATCTGGTCGAGCATGATTGTGTCGCACACAGGGGGGATCTCAGCCACGGTGGCACAGAGGTTGTAGTCACAGTGGTAATTCATTATATAGGTTGCAGCCACGAAGATGGGGAAGTAGCTTCTTGTCTCGCGGGGGAGGAAATGGTAGATTTCCCAAAAAGAACGTCTGCCGCCCGATCGGGCAATGGCTTTGCTGACGTTGCCCGGCCCGCAGTTGTAGGCGGCGATAGCCAGGGGCCAGTCCTGGAAAGTGCCATACAGTTGCAGCAGATAGCGGCATGCAGCATCGGTCGATTTATAGAGGTCGTAACGCTCGTCGATGTAACTGTTTATCTCCAAACCCTGCAGGAGTCCGGTTGAGGGCATGAATTGCCAAAGGCCAGCAGCTCCTGCCCGGGAATAGGCATTCTGCCGCAGACCGGATTCGATGCATGCAAGGTATTTCAATTCGGAAGGCATGTCATAGCGGCGAAGGGCATCTTCAAAGATAGGGAAATAATGGTTATAGCCGACACCCACCATACGTTCTACCATTTCACGGCGACGATGGATATAAAGGTCCAGACATTCCCGCACGGGCTGGTTGAAAGGAAGTTCAATAATGGAGGGAATGGCTTTGAGTTTTTCTATATATTCCGAGTCTGGCACAAACGGCCATTCAGCATCGCTGATACAGTTGGGATCAATGTGTATGAAATGGCGTTCTGTCCAATCGTAGTCAATGGTGTCGATGTCTTCAATACTTTCGGGGAAGACCATTGCCGAGTCATAGGCGTTGAGCATTGCCTGACGTTTGATGTCATCAATGTCCTCGGCTTGCGCCGTATAGAATGGAATTGTACAGCAAAGGGTTGCCAGAAGTTTACAATTCAGAAATTTCATTCTTATTCTTATAAATGTTATTGAATTGTTTTAGAAGTCAATTGTATAGCCCACCGACACTTCAGGTTTGTCATCCGGACCAAGGTTGGTCGATATGTCGAAATGATATAGCGAAGCGTCCACATAGGCATCGACCATGGCCACAAGATAGACACCAATCATACCCAGAATGCAGTAGTCGCGCCAATTGCGATAGGTATTCTTTTTGTTTTTGAACACGCGTTCGAGGTATTCCCGCCGAGCGCTGACCGGGTAGTTGGGCGGAAGGAATTTCAGATAACTGGCATTCGGCGAATTCTGTACCAAGTCGCGATATGCGTTTACGTAGGTGCGGTAATATCGCTGGTTCCAATTATAACCGTAGAGCAAAGCGAGGAATCCTCCGTAGATGATGGGGAGTTTCCAGTATTTGCGATTGTAAATCTGACCTCCGCCGGGAAAGAGGGCAGCATACCAGACCGCTTTCCACGGTTTGGGGTTGTAATTCTGGAAATAGGGATCGTATTTGGGATCAATTCCTCCCTCCAGCGAGCGTTGGAAAGACTCGTAGATTGCTTTCAGTGAATCTTCGTTTACGGATATTTCTGCTGGGGAATGAACCTCGTCGTAGAGGGGATTGTTATACATAAGGCTGTCGTCTGCCCTGAGGCTCATGGCTGCGGAGTCGGGCTGAGTAATCTTAACAGTATTAACAAAGCCGGTTGTGTCGAGGGAAGCATAGGCCGAGTCAAAAGCTTCAAGCATCCGGGCAGCACTCTGCATCCGAGGCACAGCAAGCGTGCTGTCGGCCTCGTTTGTCCGGGCCGACAAGGAAGTGAAACTTCCCAGGACAGAGATGAAGAGAATTGCGAATCTTTTCACGTTGTTAGCCTTAGATTATTACCGCAGATATGGGATTCGGCTACGCTTGAGAGACACCATCGAGCAGGGCAAGAATATGCTGTAACTGTTCGTCGTTGTCAAACTGAATCTGGATGTGTCCCTTACCGTGTTCATTGCACGACATCTTAACTTTGGAAGCAAACATCTGGGAGAGATGCCGGGTCATTGCGTCGATGAGTTCGTTGGGTGAGGCGGTGGCTTTGGGGCGATTCCTTTTTTCATCCTCATCGAAATCCAGAATGCGCCCTTCGGTGTAATCTTTCACCAGCGCCTCCACTTTGCGCACACTGATTTCGTTCCGGATAATCAGGTGGTAGAGTTTGATCTGCTGTTCGCTGTCCTCGACGGGCAGGATGGCACGTGCATGGCCTTGGGATATGCGTTTCTCCTTGAGTCCCAATTGTATCTCGGCGGGCAGTTTAAGCAAGCGGATGAAATTGGTGATGGTTGTGCGGTTCTTGCCCACGCGTTGCGAGAGATCTTCGTGGGTGAGGTGATAATTTTCAATCAGTTGCTGGTATGCCAACGCCACTTCGATGGCATTGAGGTCTTCTCGCTGTATGTTCTCGATAAGGGCCATTTCCATCACCGTGTCATCGTCCACTTTCCGGATGTAGGCCGGGATGGATTCAAGTCCGGCACGCTGTGCTGCCCTCCAACGGCGTTCTCCGGCAATAATCATATAGTTCCCGTCCTGTTCCTCGCGAAGCGTAATGGGCTGGATGATGCCGATGTTCCGGATTGAGGCACTGAGTTCGTCCAACGCAGTCTCGTCAAATTCATGACGGGGCTGAGTGGGATTGGGATGTATTTGGTCGATGGCAATTTCGGAGATAGATGAAGGCGAACTGTTCACGGTTCCTTCGAATGATGAATTCTCATCGAAGGAAATAAGCGCATCGAGTCCACGTCCGAGTCCTGTCTTTTTATTCATTTTGGGCTGTTATTTATAAATCCGCGTGCAAAGATAAGAAAAAACGCGGAGATAAGCAAATTTTCTACGCGTTTTTTTGTTTATTTATCAATTATTTTATTTTTTATCCCCTGTCTTTGTGCTTTGCAAGCACTTCACGAGCCAACATCATGTAGTTGTTGGAGCCTTTAGAGTCTGGTGAATAGAGCAGGGCGGGGAGGCCATAAGAGGGTGCTTCCGACAAACGGATGTTACGCTGTATAACGGTGTCGAATACCAGTTTCTGGAAGTGTTGCTTCACCTCTTCATAGATCTGATTGGCCAGCCTCAGACGGGCATCATACATCGTGAGCAGAAATCCTTCGATTTGGAGTCTGGGATTGAGTTTGTTCTTGATGATTTTAATGGTATTGAGCAGTTTGGAAATGCCTTCCAACGCGAAATACTCGGCCTGGACCGGAATGATGATGGAATCCGCAGCTGTAAGACAGTTGACGGTAATCAGTCCCAACGACGGAGAACAGTCGATGAGTATATAGTCATAGGCATTTCTGATGGCCTTCAGTTGCGAGCGGAGCACTAGTTCCCTGTTTTCGATGTTGAGCAGTTCGAGTTCCGCACCGACGAGGTCTATTCTGGATGCGATGATGTCAAGACGCTCGACACAGGTGGGAAGAATGGCTTCTGCGGCCGATGCATTATTGATTAAACAATCATAGATGGAGGTGTCCACTTTCTTCATGTCAACACCCAGACCACTTGAGGCATTAGCCTGCGGGTCAGCATCGATCAGAAGCACCTTCTTGCCGAGTGTGGCAAGCGAGGCTGCAAGGTTGATGGCTGTGGTGGTTTTACCAACACCTCCTTTTTGATTGGCAATGGCAATTACGAGTCCCATAAATCAAAAATGAGTTAATAATGAAACAAAATGTTGAATAATTCAACGGTGCAAAGGTCGCAATTTTTTTTTATAGGACAAAAAAGTGGGGCAAAATAATTGAAAAATTGTGGATAACTGCCTCTTTTGTTGATAACTTTTGTGTCAAAAAACAAATTTCGGATTTTTTTTTTGGTTATATCTGTTTTTTTTTATATCTTCGCAGTCCATTTCAATGTTAAAGTCCATTTAATAATATATGAATTTCAGAGAAGATCCGCGACCGCTGATTCTGGTGACCAACGATGACGGGTATGACGCGCCCGGCATACACCACCTTGTGCATGCCCTTCGGGGTATGGGGCGTATTGTAGAGGTTGCTCCCGACAGTCCGCAGTCAGGCAAAGCATGCAGTTTTACAGCCCATGACCGGTTGCATCTGCGTCGTGTTTCCGATGATGGCGATTTGCTATTCTACACATGTTCCGGCACCCCGGTCGATTGTGTTAAACTTTCTCTTCATCATATATTCAGGGAACGGCGGCCCGACCTCATTGTCTCCGGAATCAATCACGGCGGCAACGACAGTATCTGTGTGATGTACAGCGGTACGTTGGGAGCAGTTCTTGAGGGTTGTATCGTGGGCATCCCGGCGATTGGTTTTTCTTTGTTGGAATACAACTGGAATGCCGATTTCGAAACTGCCGAGGAGGTAGTGCGCACTATCGTGCCACAGGTGCTACAGAAAGGGATGCCACGCGGAACTGTGCTGAATGTTAATGTTCCCTATTGCAAAGACCTCAACGGATATAAGGTCTGCCGTCAGGCCGATGGTTATTGGCATAAGGAATATGAAGACATAGATGTGGAGAATGAGGAGGATCTCCAGTTTTTCACGGCCGGACAATACGCCAATCGTGAGCCTGAGGCGACAGACACCGATGAATATTGGCTTCAGAAGGGATATGTAACCATTGTTCCCTGTCAGGTGGATATCACAGCCCGTCATGCAATGGAGGGCTTCAAATACTTAGAGCAATGAAATATTTCCTTATAGCGGGCGAGGCCTCTGGCGATCTCCATGCTTCGCATTTGATGGAGGCGATTCTGCAACAGGACCCGAAAGCTGAATTCCGGTATTTCGGAGGTGAGAAAATGCAGGCAGTGGGCGGCACGCTTCTGCGTCATTACCGCACTTTGGCCTACATGGGCTTTTGGCCCGTCATCCGCCATCTGCCCGAAATCCTCCGGGGCCGTCGTCAGTGTCGCCAGTCAATTGCGGATTTCAATCCGGAAACCGTCATTCTCATTGATTATCCCGGTTTCAATCTCGACTTCATCGCGCCTTGGGTGAAACGCAAGATGCCCCGCACAAAGGTCGTCTATTACATTTCTCCCAAAATCTGGGCATGGAAGAGCTATCGTCTCAAGAAGATTCGCAAGTATGTCGACCTTATGCTCTCTATCCTGCCTTTTGAGGTAGCATGGTATCATGAACGCGGCTATGAAGTCAATTACGTGGGCAACCCCACCGTCGACGAACTCTCTGCTGTCAAGGCTCAGTCCTTCGACCGGGATGCCTTCTGCCGGAAATATGAGTTGAATGAAAATCAGGATATCATTGCCATTCTTCCCGGCTCGCGCAAGACAGAGATAGCCAATAATCTCCCAGTCATGATTGAAGGCTGTTGCGGATTCCCAGGCCACCAGCTTGTCGTGGCAGGTGCTCCGTCCATGACCATTAGTGACTACCAGGCCATTCTCGACAATCATCGCGTCGTTCCGCCCGTCAAGGTCGTTTTCAATGACCAGTATTCCCTGCTGCGGGCATCGTCGGTTGCCGCCGTCACATCGGGAACGGCTACGCTCGAAACCGCCTATCTTGAGGTCCCCCAGGTTGTATGCTATGCACTCAAGGGCGGCAAACTCTTCTACAGGATTATGAGATGGGCGCTGCGGCACATCCGGTACGTGTCGTTGGTTAATCTGCTTCTCGACCATGAAGCCGTCAAGGAACTATTGGGGCCCTATTTCACCATCGGGAATCTCAGAAGAGAAATCTTTCGTCTCCTTGAGAATTCACGGGAGGCCCGGCTGATGAAACAGCAATATGCTGAGATGATTCGTGTACTCGGGCCTGCAGGAGCACCCCAACGCGCCGCTCAGGCAATTCTGAAATTAATGAATAACTAGGCTTTCCTAGGCTTCCTTAGGATTTTCCAGCACCGAAAACAATAATCCAAAACAATATTTATTATGATTGAAAAAATTCTTTCCATTTCAGGCCGTCCAGGCCTCTATCGTCTCGTTGCCCGTGGCAACAACATGCTCATCTGTGAAAACCTCGCCGACGGTCACCGGGTTCCTGCTCTTCAGCGCGACCGAGTGCTTTCCCTCGCTGACATCGCTATGTACAGTACTGACGATGAGATTCCGCTGAATACGATTTTCCGTCAGGCCAAAGAACTCACAGGCGGCAAGATCGCCCCTGTTACTATAAAGGATTCCGCAGCCGATCAGAAGGCCTGGTTCCTGAAGGTATTCCCCAACTTCGACCAGGACCGCGTACGGGCTTCTGATATTAAGAAATTTATCCAATGGTATAACATCCTCATCGAGACAGGAAACGACGATTTCTCCGATCCTGAGCCTGAGGAAAAGAACGAAACCAAAGCATGATGAAACAATTTTGGCTATATGCGGCCGCCTGTTGGGCGACCGCAATTTTGAATGCCCAGGAGGCTATTACACCCGACGTTCTTCGGAAACTGCAGGCGGAGGAGACCGCCAGTGTAGCCGACAAAGCGCTCCGTAATGCCATGGCCCGCACTGCCATTTCGGTGTTGGCATCAGATGTGTCGTCGCTCCAGATGGGTGACACGCATTTCACCTACGAGGTGCCTGTGCGTTCCATTACCGACCAACAGAGCTCAGGTCGCTGCTGGCTATTCACTGGAATGAATGTGCTGCGTCACAAAGCCGTCCAGCGGCACAACCTTAAGGATCTAGAACTCTCGCAGGTCTATCTTTTCTTCTGGGATCAATTGGAAAAGGCCAACCTTTTCCTCCAAAGTGTCATCGACACACGCAAGCAGTCCATGGACGATCGTCTCGTCGATTGGCTCTTCCAGAATCCGCTTTCCGACGGCGGAACTTTCTGCGGTGTTTATGACCTGGCCCGCAAGTACGGTGTTGTGCCCCGCGAGGTCATGCCTGAAACCTATTCGGCCAACCATACGGCTCAGATTTCGATGCTCCTCAAGTGGAAACTTCGCGAGATGGCACTCTGCTACCGCAAGATGCATGAGGAAGGCAAGTCGCTCAAGGAGATTGAGGCCCGTAAGATTGAGGACCTGAAGACCGTCTATCATATCCTCACGCTCGCCTATGGTATTCCTCCCGCATCGTTCAGCTGGACACAGCGGGATACCAGAGACCAGCTTGTTTCCATCCGGGAATACACACCGCAGGAATTCTATCAGACGTTTATGGATGCCGATGCCGAATACGTGATGGTGATGAACGACCCCTTACGCGAATATTATAAGGTATATGAGATAGAATATGACCGCCATACTTATGACGGGCGTAACTGGGTCTATCTCAACCTTCCCGCCGACGAAATCAAACCCCTGGGTATTGCCTCGCTTAGGGACACGACGGCAATGTATTTCTCATGTGATGTCGGTAAGTACTTCAACCGTGACAACGGGACGCTCGATCTCCGTAACTTCGACTATGGCTCGCTTCTGGGCACCTCATTCAATATGAACAAGCGCGAGCGCATTCTCACCCACGCTTCTGCCTCAAGTCATGCGATGACGCTCATCGGTGTCGATGTCGATACGCTTTCGGGCAAGGTAGCCAAGTGGGAGATTGAAAACTCATGGGGCAAGTCGTCGGGGTGGAACGGTAAACTCGTCATGACCGACGAGTGGTTCGACGAATATATGTTCCGCCTGGTTATCAACACCAAATATGTGCCGCAGAAGTATCTCGATATGTATCGTCAGAAACCCATACGCCTTCCCGCATGGGATCCGCTATTCGCATCTGGTGACGAATAAGAAAAACAGAATATCATTATAAAAATATCCGTTTGACATGGAACCGGTTTTTTATTGCCGGATTTTAAGTTTTGATTCTACTGCCGAGCGTACTTTAGCTGAGAATGAATCGTAGGTGTCGGATGGCTGGGCGAGGATGGGGGGAAGATATTCCACAACAATCTTCTTGGGCAGTGGCCACTTCCTTCCTCGCGGCATAGCTTCGAATGCTCCGTTTATCACTACGGGAACAACCGGCACATTAAACTCCATACTGAGAATGGCAAACATCTTGCGGAAGTCGCCCAATCGTCCGTCGGAGGTGCGGGTGCCTTCCGGGAAGATGATCAGGTTGCGGCCCTGTCGCAGCACACTGCTGAGCACACTGACGGAGTGGGCTAGATTCTTCTGTTCCAGTACAACCACATTGTGTCGCGAGGCTATCCAGCGCCTGAGGGGTGTGTTGACGTGCTGTTCTTTAGCAAAGAAATAAGTGCGGCGAATTAAATGCAGAGGAACATACGACATTACACAGAGCCCGTCGAGATAGCTCTGATGGTTGGCTGCCAGGATAAACGGACCCTCAGAGGGTATGTTGCGTACACCTTTGGATGCAAGTCGGAAATGAAGTTTGAAAAGAGTCTTGAAAGAATGGACAATCCACGGGCCTGTGGGCCATGTGTCGGGTAAGCTGATTTCTGAGTTTTCCTCATGCAGGATTTTTCCCCAATCGATGTCCGACTGTTCGATACCCCGTTTTTCACCTGAAACATACTCTGCCAATTCGGCGATGTTCCGGAATCTGGAGAGTTGTTCAACGGTGATGTCCAGACTGAAAGTGTGTTCCAGGTAGCTTTGCAGACTTATCTTGTCGAGCGAGTCAAAGCCCAAGTCGGTTTCCAGATGGTCGGAAGGACGTACATCGAGATTCTTTTTTTCGTGGGATATATATTGCTTAATGAGCCTGTATTCCTCGAAGGTCGGTTCAACGAGTTTGGGCTTGGGGGCGGTGTGGATTTCGGCTTCGAGCAGAGTCTTGAGTTTGAAGCGCTGCAACTTGTCTAGTTTAGTGCGTGGCAAATCGCCGTCATAGACAAAGAGACGCATCACCTTTTTATAGGTTTCCACCGATTCGTTGTAGGGCTGCACCACTTCTGTTTTCAATCGTTCCTCGACTTCTAGCTCGGACAAATCTGCAGACCATTCTTTCTGAGGTACTATGATGGCGCAAAGTTTGTCTTTGTCCTCCACGATGGCGGCCTCTTTTACCTGAGTGGTGTATTTTTCGAGTTTGTATTCCAGCTCAACAGGATTGACATTCTTGCCGTTTGAGAGGACGATTATTTCCTTTGTACGGCCTGTGATGGTGATATGACCTTCGGGCGAGATTGTGGCCAGATCTCCCGTGTGGAGCCAGCCATTGCGGAGCACCTGAGCCGTTTCTTCCGGCCGGTTGTAATAGCCCTTCATAATATTGCGACCGCGAGCACACAGTTCTCCGTCTTCAAGTTTACAATCAACGGCAGGTAAAGCCTTGCCTGCGCATCCGGGCCTATAGTCGCCGGGACGGGTAAACGCGATGACAGGAGCAGCCTCGGTCATGCCGTAACCCTCCAGCACATCAAGTCCTAAAGTCTGCAGGCCACGCCCAATTTCCACATCGAGAGCAGCACCTCCGCAGATACAATATTTAATGTGCCCGCCCATATGCTTACGCACACTTCTGAACACCACTCTGGAGAGTGT
>Ga0326514_10001534_pt1 | contig 15053 bp, 13 predicted proteins | sample 3_2548_0518_D_FD_203653 | JGI IMG/M metagenome (GOLD analysis project Ga0326514, IMG submission 203653) | Bovine rumen microbial communities from UC Davis, California, United States - 3_2548_0518 | ecosystem: Host-associated > Mammals > Digestive system > Stomach > Rumen | place: USA...
GCTGGCCGCTGCTAAACCGTCGTAATAGGACATAAGCCCCTCAACGCCACGGAGCGGAACCCACTCGTTGATAAAGTCAATGAGCGCTCGGTAGGTCTTTCGCGGAGTTGCGTAGATTCGCGGGCCCTCTAAACCAGCGTTGCGAGCATCTACATGGATGCGACCACAGAACTTCGAAAAGTAGTGCGTATAGTTGTAGCGCGATTCGTCGGTGACGCCACCTCGCTCGTCAAACTTGATTTGAAGAAGCTCGGCGACCCTGTTCTGAGCTGACTTCTTGATGTTGTCGGCCTTGATGAGGTCCACAAACTGATCGTCTTTAAGACCGTCAACGTCGGCTTTAACGTCGGCCATCTCTGAGCGAATCTCGCTCATGTCGCCTTTGATTTCAATGAACGACTGGTTGAGAATGCCCATCTGCTGCGATAGTGCGCTGATGTTCATAGCTGCCAGTTGCAGCGCTTTCATGGGGTCGCTGTCGGGGATGGTGATTTCATTAGCCATTGATACTCTCCAGACTCGCCACAAGGGCGGTTGCAAATGTCGCTAGGTTGGTTGCAGCCTTTTTCAGCTCTTCGCGGGTTGGCGCGTCCACCTGCTCTAGGCTCGCTGCCGTCCACGTCAAACCTCCGTAGTGGCGCACGTACTGGTTGGTTGCGCTGATGAGGTATTGCACGTCGCGGCGAACGTCCTGCATGGTCTTATCCATACCTAGCAGGTCTTTCGCACGGTCCAGCTCGCGGCGCGTCTCTTCGAGCTTGCGGCGCAACTTCGCGTTATCGTCGCTGTGAAGCCGTTCCAGATGTTCCAGCGTTTCGATACGTCGCCGGTCTGCTTCGGACGAAACCTCTACGGTGCGCTCTATCACCTGCGGTTTTTCTGCCGCGCTGGCCTGTTCATAGAGCTCGTCGTTCTGGCGCTCTAGGGCTTCGATTTCGGCGCGTGCATCATCGAGGTCGCTCTTGAGCTTGTCGCCCACCTTGCGAACCGTTGCGACTTCTGCACGTGCGGCGTCGCGCTCATGGATTGCGTCGAGTACCTGTTTACGGGATGCTATGCGACCTTCTGCTTCTGCCTTGTCGAGCACGGCTTGTACCACGTCGGGGTTAGCTGCCATCGCTTGCAGGTCGATTGATGTGTGATGGTCGATATGGGCTGCTCGCTCTGCCTGTCGCGTGCTGGTGGGTGTACCCACCACCTGTTGCGCGTCATGCTGATTAGTTGCCTTTGGCAACTCGCGCAGAATCTCACCGATGCGCTGGTCGGCGTAGATGCCAACCTTGGCGAACGTTTGCGCCGTTTCGGTTGCTTCTGCCTTGATTGCAGCTACATCGTCAATACCGCTCGTGGCTGCGATGGTCTTGTGAAGCGCTTGTGCTTGCGCTCTCGCATAGGCTGCATAACTGCGAATCTGGGCGATATCGTTGCCGCCCAGAATGCCGTCGTGCTCTTTGGCCATTTCGAAAGTCTGGTAATGCTCCGCACTTAATGCGGCGCTATCGGGCCGCACTTGCGGTACAATTTCATCGGTCAATTGGATACCTCCATTCTTGACCGTTCGTGCCCTCGCTGCTTGCACCAGCGGGGGCGTTTCTTTTAGTTACCCATGAGGTAGTCAAGACTCACGTTGTAGAAAGACGCGAGTTCATAAAGGCTTTGAAGTGTGGGGGTACGGTTGCCGTTTTCATAGTCGCAGATTGCAGCAGCCGTCAATCCCGTTTTAGCCGCTACTTGCGCTTGCGTGAGCTTTAATCGAGCACGCTCCATGCGCAATCTTATGGGCAGCTCATCTTCGTATGCCATTGGGTTACCTCCCCTCTAAAGACGTAAAGACTGAAACCCCGTTGAGACCCCAACATGTTCCGAGGGTGCTGAGCGGGTTTCGGGCACTCGTGCCTAGCGTTTGCTAGAGGTCCATTACTAGGGTTTCTCACTTTGCAGGCACCCAAAACCGCAAATTCGGAATTTCGTTCCGAACGATTAGCATTATTGGTAACTAGATTCCTGTTGTCAAGGGTAAGATTGGAACTAGATTCCGATTGGATGGAGTTGCAATGAATCTGAGACTTCGAGAGCTGCGCGAGAGTCAACACATTTCCGTTGCGACCATGATTGAGCGGCTTGGGGTGAAGGACAGCCGTTACAGAAAATGGGAAAGTGAAGCGGCTGCGATACCGCTTGAATATGCGGTGCGCTGCTGCACAATCCTTCACTGCTCTATGGATGAACTATCTGGATTCAAGAAGCTAGAGATATCCGGTGAAGAGCGTGAGCTGTTGTCACTTTACCGGTCTTGCAATGAGCGGGGCCGTGAGTATATGTTGCAGGTTGCACAAGTTACCGCTGGGCTCTATAGCGACTAGAAACCAAAAACGCCCCTGCACCTCGCCAAAGGTAATGCAGGGGCAACGGCCACCGGGAAGGGGTAGCCTTATGGCATCATCTCACAACACGACGCGAAACAAGATGGGAAGTTGGCGCGAGGTGCGCCCGGGAGTATGGGAGGTTAGCGTCTCTAAGGGCTTCAAGACGGACGGCACGCGAAAGCGGGCATATCGGACCGTCTACGGAACTGAGTCTGATGCGGTTGCAGAGGTTGTGAAGCTCGCGGATGAAATGGGCCGGTGTCTCACTACCGGCGACCCCATGACGCTAGACACCTACTTTTGGGGCTACTTTATGCCGCTCAAGGCTTCGACAACCACAAAGGCCAACGCGAACACCTACAAGAGCCACTACCGCACGCACATCGCGCCGCATTTCGGACAATGGCCACTTTCGACAATCGGAAACGTTGACATTCAACACTGGATTAACGGCCTACCGCCACAATCAGCGCCGAACTACGTGCGCACCCTTCGAGCAATCTTGAATCAGGCTCATTTCGACCACCTGAAAGATGATTCTCCGATGGGCGGCGAGTATCACTACAAGCTGCCAAAGGGCAAGCGCAACCGGCCCTTGCCGGTGTGGGGTGCTTTCGAGGTTTCGCAAGCCTTGCAGCGCTTGCGCGGTGAGCAGTTGTTCCCGCTTTGGCTCATCATGACCGGCTGCGGGTTGTCTAGATCTGAAGCACTTGCGCTGGATTGGGAGGATATCGCGTGGGGTAAGGTGCTCATGATGGACGGAAAAGAGCACTATACCGCCACGGTCACGGTGAAAGCGGCCTATACCGCTGAGGACGGTATGAAAGACCCAAAGAACGACCGGCGCTATAGGGCCGTTCCCATGCAACCGCCGTTCTCCGATGCGCTCCACGAGTGCGCCGGTAGCGGGCCCATCTGCCAAAGCAAGCGACACACTAAGGACGGCTGGAAACCGTCGGGGCAACGTCTCACGCCCTCATACGTTCCCAAGCGGTGGAAAGCGCTCTTTGAGGACGGCGGGCCCCTCTACGGGTTGCCCTTTGTCGAGATTGGGCGCATGAGGGCGACATACTCCACGATGATGCAGCGGGCCGGTGTTGACCGGACCGTTATCAACGCTATGCAGGGACGCACCGACAACTCACCTGTCTTGTACACCAACTATTTGAACCCCGGATTAGAGACGTTCGACGGCGCGGCTCGTGACATGTCGCTCCTGCTCGTGAATGAATAACTTTACGGAAAAGTGTATAACCACAAACGGGGTTGGTGGTCGTTGGTGGTTCACTCGGTACCTAAAGAAAAAGGTGGGGCGGGTTTTACCCCGTCCCACCTGCGGTTTTATGGTCGGGTGGACTGGATTCGAACCAGCGACCCCTTGACCCCCAGACAAAGAAAGTGACCTATTCACATGGTTCTATCTGGCCTTTTGTGTTTTGAAATGGTTTGAAATGGACTGAAAAAACCTATTCAAACTTGCGCCGTGGCGGTGATTGGTGGTTGCGTTGGTTGCATACACTTTGAGCGCAAGAATCTATTCGTACTTAGTTGTTTATTCAGCTCTTATCTAGTAGACAAAAGCATGGGTAATAAGTCATTCTTGAAATTTTAGGCCCATATTTGGCCTTAGAACAAGCCGTTTACCTGCGGAAACGCACAAAGAAAGCCCCATCACCTGCAAGGGTGATGGGGCTCAAATCTAGTCGTAAGTCTTCAATCCTAGTCGTAAACCTGCAATCCCATGATGTTTCCGTACTGGTCCAGCCGTGGCGTGCACCCACCTCTGTCATTGACTAGGTACTGCACTCCGGTATCGGGGTCAATCAGCACATACCAGCGGATGATCTCGCCGTCATAGGTGTAGGTGGGCGCTAGGCTGTCGTGCTTGATGATGTGCTCCGGTCGCAGCTCGGACTCTTTGGGTAGCTCGTGAGTAAATCCCCATACAAGCGAGCCTAAAAGAAGCGCACTGAGAACGCACATAAGCACCCATACGGCTAGGTCGCTGGGATAGACGCGCGGCTTATCACGTCGCTGGGTTGGCCGTCTTGAACCGTAGCTCAATCGCGCCACCTCCCATCATTGAGCGAACGCTGTATGGCTTTCGCGGTGTGCTCACCCAAAACGCCCGCTTCTGCGTCGGCTATGTCGTAACCCCATAGCACAAGCATTCCTTGCAGCTTGCACATGCTACCCCGTGCAATTATGCCGCTGGGATTCGGTACACCTGCCCGCTCCTGCACCTCTCGCATGAGCGGTGAGCCGGTGCCCTCAAAGGTGACGCTGGTAAGGTGCGGATACCACCTGCGACAATCGGTGAGCTGCCCGCTCACTACGCCTGTTTGCTCTAGTCCGCACTGGCGCTGCCACTCTGCGACCGATAGCGGCCCAAGGTAGCCGTCCACGTCAAGCGCACCCGACTCTTGCGAGCCCTCCGAATATAGCGGGCGCACGATTCCGCACACATAGTCGAGCGAGCGCTTGCGCCTTGCAACCACACCTCCGTTGGTCTGCGAACCGCTGCCAGTGCTGGTATTGCCCTCCACGGTTTCCAAATAGCTGCCGTGGTTGGCAATGACTATGCCCACGTGGTCACTCTCGCCGCCGTTCCAGTCGTAGTAAACCAGATCACCGGCTGTTGCCTGTGAGATTGGCACGGTTGCGCCCGCGCTTTCTGCTTGGTCGAGCATGTCCGGGCAATACGCGCCGGGTAGACCTGCGCACGCTTGACCGGCTTGCGCAAACACCCATGAGACGAACATAGCGCAATAGGGAACGCCGTTTTGTGCGTAATATGCCGCGCCGGTCTTGCTGGCATACCAGCGACCGTATTTCGTGCCCTGTTCGGGGTCGCTCCAACGTGAGTAGCCAACTTCACCTAGAGCGATGCTGATAACGCTCTCTGCCGTTGCCATTGCTACTCCCTGTGGTGGCGTCCTAGGTCGGTCGTATCGTCCAAATCGTTTACTTCTTGCTTTGCCTTGCTCACATACTTGATGATTGGCGCTGATGCCAGCTCGGGATTACCTTCCAACGCGTTCTCACAAACGCTAGCTGACTCCATGATGAAAATAAAAGCGCACGTGATAGCGCTAACCGGCTGCACGCTGATTGCGAGCCCTGCACTGATGGCGATATCGACCATACCGGCGCAAAGGATGATTGCCACTTCCCAGCTCTTGTGCACTAGGCCCTCGCGCATGATGGAGGATTGCACGTTGTGGGGGATAACGCCCTTGATGATGAACCCGCTGAGCAGGTCAAAGCAGATCGCGAAAAACGCGAGCAGAAACCACGTCGGGTTGAGCGTCATAAAGGCGCTAATGATGTTGTCGGGAAACGGTACTAGAGTTGCATCGGGCAAGCTGCCCACCTCCTAAATGAACGGGGCCACCCTCTCGGATGGCCCCCTGTGGTGCCTATGTCGTTAACGGCTAGAACGTCGCCAACTGGAACGTCCTGTCGTTGCCGGTGCCGACGCGGACCGTGCTAATCGCTCGGTTGTCGTAGTCGACGTACACGAGGTCGAAGGACGGCTTGCCACCGCTCTGCGTGTTGAGCGTGTTGACGATGGGGACGCCGCCGCCCGTGCCCGACTTGTCGAGGTGCGTGTGGCCGCAGATGATGAACTCCACGTGCCCGGTGCAGGACGAGAAGTCGTAGGTCGAGCCGTTCAGCGTGACCGTCGTGCGGCCGTTGTACGCCGCGATGACGCTTGCGACGTTGGTGGCGAGCGCGGAGATAGTGTCCACGGCCGGGTCGGTGAAGTTGGTGTACCAGATGTGGACCGACACGGCGGAGTGCGCCCTGTCATCCTCCGCCAGCGCGTTGGCGTACCACGCGACCTGCTCCCAGCGGTAGTCCGTCATGGTGCCGTTGTTCTGGTCGCTGCCGCTGTCGAAAACGTAGAACCTCGTGTGAGTCCCGTCGAACGTGTAGTAGTTCGCGTGCTCCCCGCCGAACATGGCGTTCGAGATGGTCTGATTCGGGAGCGTACCTGCGTTTGCGGTCCCGTTCTCGTCGGTCCCCTGATAGTTGAGGTCATGGTTGCCCACCGCGCCGCAGAACTTTCCGAGCCGCTTGCACGCGCCGTGAATGAGTCCGAGCTTCCACTTGGCGACGCTCGGCTTGTCTCCGCTGTTCAGCCAGTCCCCGCCGCACATGGAGAACGTGACGGGCGTGGACTCGACGTAGGACTTGATTGTGGCGACGTAGCTCTCGAACTTCGACACGAAGCCGGTGGTGTCGTTGGAGGAGCCCATGAGGTGCGGGTCGGTGAAGTACAGGAACTGCTCCGTCTCCTCCGAGTCGTTCACGAGAGCGGCATATGCCGATGCCTTCACCCTCGTCTGCGCTGCTGGGCTTGCTCCATTCTCCCTCATGAATCGGGCGTATGCGTGATAGAGCTTGCCGCCGACCACCTCGTCATTCCCGCTCGACCCCGTGAGTATCGCGAGCAGAGGAACCTGAGCGAACGTTCTGCTCGCGTTTTCCACGATTGCCAGAGCATCCGCGTCTATGTCGTAGACAAGCGAGCTGTTATGCGGGACGAGCAGGCAGTCCTCGATGCCAGACGGGGACGTGCCGTGGCTGTCGGGGAGCACGTTTGCCCAACTTATGTCCTTGTTACTGACGGACGGGACGAGGAACTGCGGCCCACGGAGCCACAGTTTGCTGAGCTTGCACCACATGCCGCCCGACCTGCCAACCGGCTCGAAGTACGAGGACTCGGAGGACGCAGACAACCCGTCATTGAAGAAAAAGCCATCGTTGTTCGCATGGAGCGACACCATGTGGACCGTGACGGCCTCGGCCAGCGCCGGTATCCCCTCGCTCGCTATCGTGGCGTCGTTGCTCTTCGAGACGAGGATGATGGCATCGCAGTCGTATGGAACCGTCAGGCTCTCCGTGAACCATCCGTCTCCGCTGTCTGCGCTCCCCAGCACCGCTCCCGTCGCGTGGTCGAGATAGTGCGCGGTGATGCGAGTGTACGGTGACGAGGTGCCGCAGTCGACGCTGATGACCGACCCCTTGCCCATGGGTATCCTGCGCGAGCGGATGCGCGTGCCCGAGGCGAGAGGCTTGCCATTGTAGAAACTCCCAAGCTCCCACTCGAGCATCGAGCCGTTTACCTCGTGGCTCGGGCGGGCGAACTCGGAGACGCCCGTGAGGGCGTCGGCGCCTGTGACGTGCAGGTGCGCCGCCTCCTCTGGCAGGATTGTCGACGTGTTGTCGGAGTTCCTGACCAGAAGCCGCACGTATGCGGAGCCTGAGAAGTCGTAGTATGTCCTCTCGGCAGACTGCCATGAGCCGTGACTGTGATACCAAGAGCTATTCACGACGACGTTCTTGTCCTCGTCAAACCAGTCGACCACGAAGTCATAGCCCTCGTCCGTGCTGATGGTGAACGAGGACAGTCCTGCAAGCGGGATGTACCCGCTCCTGATTCTCGTCGTGCTTGACCCCTCTTCGCCGGTCTCCTGACCGATGGTTCCCTGCACGAAAGTCACGCCGTCAAGAAGATTGGCCTCGGACAGCGTCTGTATCCTGTCGATGCCGGTCTTGTCGGCCTTGAAGTCGAGATTATCCTTGATTGCGTCAATGAGGGCTTGCGTGGTGCCCACTTTGAAGAACTCATGCTGCGACATGTCTAGCCCTCCCCGTCGTTATCGTCAAACATTCCCGGGATATCCTCAGGGGTGATCTCGGACGAGCTGCCGCCACCGCCGCCACCGGCTGCGATATCGTCCAGCTTGTCGAGAATCAACGTCACGGCTTCGGTAAAGATGTTGAGGTTCCCATAGGGAAAGTCCTCGCGCTTTTCTGCCATGTTGATACCTCCTTAGTTATCAAACATGTCTGCAATGTCGGTGGGGTCGATTTCGACAACCTCTGACGGGTCGAGCTTTGCCCACGTGATAGTGCCGTTTGCAATCTTTGCGCCGGTAACTGCTCCATCTGCGAGCTTGCGCGTTGTTACGCTGCCATCCGGTATGTTCGTGTCGATGGTCACGACAACCTCATCGGTGGTGAGGTCCGGGTCTTGCGTCTCTGCGAACTCGATAACGCCGGTGTAGAGGTTCTTTTCCACCGGTAGCGTTACCGGTTTGGTGGCCATGCGGTGCGATTCGCTGCCGTAGTTGATCTGGGCTTCTACGGTGCCGGGTTGGAATCCCGCCGATTGCTCTTGTGTGAGAGTGAACGTTACCAACGTGTCGAATCCGTCCAGACTCACGCTCAAATCGGTTAGGGTGATATCAACCTCATGCGGGTTTGCACGTCGGTTCAACTGCTGTCGCAGCGATACCCACATGTCGTAGGGCGTGAGGTCCATGCCCACTACGCGTAGGGTGCGTGTAGGCGTAGTGCCTTGTATCATGTCTAACCTCCCTAGCTGATGTGTACGGCCCTGATGTGCCCCGAGCATGAGAGCGTGGAGCCGCTTGTCTGGTAGGCCGTGAGGTACAGCGGCGGCTTTAGGAACGGCGAACCAGCCGATGCGCTGCCGTTGTCCACAATCCATGTGAGAAAGACTCGCGTAGGACCTGCGCTGGATGCGTTCATCTGGATAACCGGACCTGTTGACGGCATACTGTTGTTGGTGTCGGAAAGCCCGATACGCCTGATACCTGTTGTGTTCGCAGGGAAAGCCACGAGCGCTACGACAACCCACACACCTGCTCCAAGGTTCACGTGGCCTAGGCTCTTGTTCGTGCTTGTGGCCACGTTGGTTGAGTCAAACGAGCTTGTAACCGTGTCGGGGTCGCCCAACTTCAAGTCGTTGCCAACGCTGTCTTTTGGATCATCGACCGTGAGCGCCGAACCTATCTTTGAGCCCGATAGAGCCAACTTCATCGCGGTCTTTGCGCTGCCCGGCGAATCGTCCAGATACATCGTCAGGCTGGTGGCCGTGAGCACGAGCTGCGCCGTGTAGCCCTGCGCCCTGCTCCAAAGCTTCAAGGCGTTCTTTCGCAGGGATGCAACTATGTTGTCGGACGTGTTGCCGTCGCCGTCGTACACGTCGATGCCAGAGTTGCTACCGGCAACAATTGCGAGCAGGTTGGTTGCACCAGCCCTGAAAAGCATGCCTAGGCTGTTCCAGATGGCGTTCTGTGCGCCGGTCGGGTTGCCCTCTTCCGTGCTGATGTGCGCACCGTTATCGTCGTGCCAGAAATGTTGATTGGTGGCGGTTGCGATGCGCTTTGCGTCTTGCGCTAGGTCGCCAGCTTTCGTCGCAATGACCCTCACGCTCTTTGCGGCCTTGCTCACCTGATTTTCAACGAAACCGCTGCCAACGCTGGGAGCGGTGATGTTGCCCACGATTCGAGCCTTGCCACCTCCGATGGTGACTGAAACGCGGTCGCCAACGCTCACGCTTGCGGTCTGCGCCGCCGTGGGGACCGTCTCGCCGTTGTCAACGGTCACCCAGACTATAGAGCCGTCAATGCGGGTAACGGTGCCGTCTACGGTGGTCCTGTGGTCCTGTGCTGCCTTGCGTGCCGTGCGCTTTGAGAGTTCGCCTAGCTCTTTCGCAAGGGCGTTTGATATGGCATGAGATATGCTTGCCATGCCCTATATCCTCTCTGCCGTATCGGATACCCTGATGCCCTCCGCGCAGTCTATCGACTGGCTGACAATTCGGTAGTCTCCAGATATGCCGCGCGAGGGGATGTTGCAGCGGACAACGCTGCCAACGGTCACGCCATCGGCCCACTCACGCTCCCAATCGGCTGTGTTCCCGCCGTCGCTCGTTTCAACCTCGGGCAGCATGAGTCTCATGCCCTTGTTATCGAGCACAAGCGCCGGTGTCGTGGGCTTAGGCATGATGTGGACGGTTCCGTATCCGTCGGGGGAGATCATGAAACCTCCCACGTCTGCTACGGTCCAAGCGCATTCGAGCGGGGTGGCGTCTAAGTCGTAGACTATGTGCTCCGGTAGCGTGAAGCTGCCGTCTACCGAAATGGGCGCTACGACGTGCGGCTTGAGAATCTGAGCGATAACCTCCGCTCCGTTCGTGCCCATGGGCGCATATGCGCCGTCTGGCATGGTCAATCCGTCGCCGTCTGCCGGTGCTAGGACCGATGTGCCGTCCAGCTCGTCCTCTCTCCAACCGTCGGCCCATGTGCCTGAGCCTGACGTTAGGTAGAGCGTTGCGATGGGCACGAGGTCAACGTTTGCTCCCTGAGTCGCTATGAGCTCTATCCGGTACCAGCCATCCGGTACGGTGACGCTAGCCGGTATGGAGACTGTCACGGTTCCAGATTCGACCTGACTCCCCCACTTGCGGCTAACGTCAACCTCTGTGATGCCTGAAAGCTGTCCAGAGTCGGCCCATGTGAGCGGGTCTACCCTCATGACGCGCCAAGAGCTGGCGTAGGTAGATGCCCAGTCAATCATTAGGCACCTCCCTACGCCGTAGCTCTGTGCTCGTCGGTCAACTCAACGCCGGTCGCCGTTACGGAAACAGACAATAGGGCGCTGTCGTGGGATTCCTCCGTCGAAACCTTGCGCAACACACAATCACGCGCCGTCCCGCTGGGGGTGCGCACGAAAACGCACCCATCATGGGCGATTGCGTCAAGTAGCGAATTGCGCTCCCCTGCCGATTTCACGCTTATGAGGTCGGTTGAAAGCGAAAAGTCGCGGGAAACACCGGCTGCGATGTGACCTGAATACTTGCCGTCCATGTGGCGTTGCGCCGTGGATTCCCGCCCATGTTCCTCTGAGATAACGAGGTTATAGGGCAACTCCACGTATTCGCCGGTTTCAGCGTCTCCCCAATCGAGACGGACGGACCTGCACTCTAGGATATATGCCGCGTCGGTCCATGCCACGTCGCCGTCTGCGGTCCTGCATGCGATGCGGTATGCAAGCTCCGTATCTGAGAACGGGTTGGAATACGGTGCCCACGGGTCAACTAGCGTAGTGCCAAACTCTAGGCCATCCGCTATCTGTTCGACTCCCCACGGGGTCACGCGGTACACGTCGCAAAGGTCGCCGATGCGCACAAGCTCGTAATACGTCCCGATCTCTGCTGTTTTCGGCTCGTCTACCTCTTCGTAGCCGTCTTGCGTCTGGACGTAGTAGGTCTTATCCGGGTCTACCTCAACGTCGGTCGTGAGCGCGTATGTTGTCGGCTGGTAGCCTGTGGGCGCTGTGGTGGCGATGGTTGCCGAAAGCATAGCTTCGTTGGTTGCGATACTTGCGACCGGTGCTCCCGCCTGATGCGCCCACTCTACGTCTATGCGCTGTGTGACCGTATCTGACGTTAGGCCGGTTTCCGTGTCGGTGACGCTTGCGCTAACCAGATAGTCGAGCGGTTCATAGAGCGCTAGTCCGTCCGGTGCGGTAACGGTTGCCACATATCCGACATTCTCAACCTCGGTCCATTCGGGCTCCGCGTATTCGCTCCAGATCACGTCACCCTCTGCCTGTGAGAGAGTTCCGTCCGGTAGTTCCACGTCGCCGCCTACCGCCTGAATTGAGATGGTGGCCCATGCCGATGTTGAGTCGGTCGTGAGCGTAAGCGCGAGCGGCTGGACCGTGAGAATTGCGCCTGTTGCCATCTGGAGCGTCGGCGGGCTCACGATGGATACGGTCTGGTATACGTCGGTTACTACCTCTTCCGTGCCACCTGAGACGGCGCGCACCGTCGTAGAGTCCACCCAATCGCCGCCGGTGGTAACCGCAACTGCGAGAGATACGGACGTTAGGCCGGTGAGCTGGTCGGCTGGTATGGTATACGTTCCTGCCGCGCCGGTGCCGTCGGCCCATACCTTTCCGGTGCTGTCAAAGAGCCGGTAGGCCGTCTGTTGCGCCGTCGCGTCATGGGTCCACGTGACCGTGATAGGTTGGCCGGTGGCAACGTAGCTAGGTGCCGTGAGCGTGACCTGAGACGGTGCGCTCACCGGCGTTATTGCGGTGGTGGCGCTGTACTCGCCGTAAGCGCCCTCTCCGTCCGGTTCAACGTCGTAGCACCTGACGCGGAAATAATAGGTCGTGCCCTCCGTCAAATCGTGAATGGTGCACGTGGCGGTCTGGTCCACTCCCCAATCTACGTCCTGCGTATCTGGTCGCGCGTTAGAGGTCCATGCGTCCTCATGCTCCGAATACGAGATCTCAACAAAATCATCGTCGGATTCGGTCCACTCTATGCCCAACGTGACACTGGTGCCGTCCTTGCCGATGGTCGCAGATGTGATGCTTGCCAGTCCCACCGATGAGGGTGCTACGGGGTTGTACACGTCGAGCTGCGAGGGCTCACCTAGCACGGTATACGTATCATGGACCGTTTTGAGCCGGTACCATGTGCGGGTTCCGTTGTCGGGGTAGGCGTCCGCTAGCTCGTCGGTTAAGCCGGTGCAGTTAGCGTTGTCAACTGCGCCGGTCACGTCCTGCCAGCCGGTCGCCACCGCTGCCTGTTCCTTAGTGGTGGCCGTGCTGCTCGTGAGTCGCTGTAGCTGCACGGTGTCCACGGGATGTGTACCGCTGTGGTTCGTCTTGAGCGAAACAATGACCATGCCGGCTTTGCTCGCTTCGTTGGCGCACTCGATGCCGGTTATTTCGGCGGTAGCGGGCCATGCGAACGTGTGGGATTTTGGTTTCGCGTCCTTTGAGTCGCCTTTCAAGCCACGAGAATAGGCTGTGGCCGTTACCTTAATCCACTGGTTGCTACTGAGCGTCTGTGCGTCCTCTATGTCGAAAGATCTTGAAAGCGTTCCCGCTTTGGTAGTCGTTCCGAATAGCTTCTCTGACTTCTTGCCAAAGTTGGCCGTGCGAGTGACCGTGAGCTTCGTGTCATAGCGCTCTTTTGCCGGTGTAACTGTCGCCGCCGTCATGGAGACGGTGACTTTTCCAGCATCTGCGCCTGTGCCAACCGAAACCGAAAGCGCGGGAGGGTCGGGCACCTTGAACGCTATGCCCTTGGGGCCCTGCCACGGTCCGTAACCCTTCTTGTTATGGCCACGGACCTTGGCAGTTACCTTGTTGAGCTTGCGCTTCGTCTTGGGATACCACGCGGTCCTAGTTAACTTGAGAACGTCGCTTGTGTCGGTTGCTTTCTTCTTGTGGGTCTTGTCCCTATCCTTGCCGGTGCTGCCGTCGATGTGCCAAAGCACTTCGATATCACCAAACGGATAGTCGCCGGTGCCGGTCGGGTTCTTCCACTTTGCGACTATGTTGTTACCGCTTCTTGTAGGTGCCGGGAGTACCACCTTCTTCTTAGGCGCTCCCTTCGGGTCTGCCATGCGTCACCTCCTAGAAGCCGTATGCGTGGATGGCACGCGCCACGCCACGTGCTAGGTCGTTCGCGTCCGCGCTTGCGTCGTAGTTGAGATACACGTTCACGGGCGGCTTTGCGCTCTTGTCGCTCACCGCTTCGCGGATATAGCTTTTGAGCTTCTTGAGGGGCGCTACCGCTTCTTTGTCGTTGCTCGTGTCACCAACACCGATGATGGAGGGTCGGTCAAAGATACCGCCCTTGGCGTACCAGCTCACGCCTACTCCAGACGGCCATTTGACCGTCTTGCCCAGAATGCTCTTAGACTCCCACTTGATATCAAAGTGCGGCGTTCTTATGCCACTGAGGATGTTCCCGATGTTGATGGGGAACAAGCCTTTGATACCGTTCACCACTTCGTCAATCTTCGCTTTCGCGTCCCTGAACGGCTTCGAGATTATGTCTTTCAGGCCGGAAACCTTGTTAGAGATGGTGTCCTTGATTTGGGTAAACCGCTTTGTGATGGAGTCTTTGATGCTGGTTACCTTGTTCACGACGGTAGATTTGGCGCTCTCCCATTTGGTGCTTAGGTCGCTCTTGATCTGACCCATCTTGTCTGATACGGCCTTTTTCGCGTTGTCCCACGCTTTGCTGATTGCGTCGGTTACCTTGCCCCAAATCTCGGATGCGGAGCTCTTGAGGTTCTCCCACGTCTCGCCTAGCCATTTGGTGAACGACTCCCACATCTTGCGGCCTGTTTCGGTCTTGCCGAAAAAGATCGCAAGCGCCGCGACAACTGCCGTGATTGCGAGAACAACCATACCCAGCGGCGATGCTTCGAATGCGAGCGTGAGCAGCGCCCACGCGTCACCTGCAACACCGGTGGCAACTCCCCATGCGCCGGTTAGCGCCGTAACTACGGGAAGAGAAGCGATGAGCCCACCTATGGCTGCTGCAAAGCTACCTATGTTGATTACTCCAAAGGCAATGCCGATAGCCGTGAGCGCACCGGCAAAGAGCCCTATGCCTACGGCTGCTGGACCGGCAACGTCGCCAATCTCTCCCAGATGGTCCTTTAGGTCGCCTAGCATGTCGCCTAGGTCGCTGATTCCGTCGATTGCACCGGTTATCCCGTCGCCCAACGTCGAGCCTAGCGCCGTGCCTAGGTCGCCCATTGCGTCCTTTACCTCGTCGGACTTGGGAATGAGCGTCTGTAGATCGTCCCAAAGGTCGCCTATCTTATCGCCTAGGTCGCTCATAGCGTCGAGCGCACCGGTATCCTCAAAGGCTGCTGTGAAGTTGTCGGTAAACTCCTGCACGGCGTCGAGCGCACCCTGAAAGCCGTTGGTAACGTCCTCCCAGCGGATAAAGCCGTTTTCCGGTACCTCAATGCCTAGGTTGCCCAGAATGCCCTCAATGCTGATTGCAAGCGTGTCAAACGCTGACTGTAAGATGGGCAAAGCCACCTG
>Ga0326514_10001535_pt1 | contig 15050 bp, 14 predicted proteins | sample 3_2548_0518_D_FD_203653 | JGI IMG/M metagenome (GOLD analysis project Ga0326514, IMG submission 203653) | Bovine rumen microbial communities from UC Davis, California, United States - 3_2548_0518 | ecosystem: Host-associated > Mammals > Digestive system > Stomach > Rumen | place: USA...
TAAGAAAATCTTTCCACTATCATATGAAATGGAAAGAAAATTTTAATTTGTTAACCAAAATTTAGACTACATTTAATTTTTTAAGTCTTTTAGAAGCTGCAGGTTTTGATATTTGGTTTTTAACTGCATATTCAGTTACACTATGATAAATAACTCCATCAACTTCAAATGACATTCCTTTTCTTCCTGCTTTATGCGAATCATTTATTTTTTTAAGTAATTCATTCAAAAATACTTTTTCAGATAATTTATTAAAAAACTTACTTCTCTCTACATATTTATAAGTATCAAAAGGATTTATACTTGAGAATTCTTTAACATCAACTTTTTCTAGGCCCAAAACATCTAATTCTTCATTTATTTTCTTCAATGTATCTTGTTGTACCTTTTCACTTTTAATAGATTGTAAATACTCAATCATTAAAGGATCCATTCTTGAATAAGCTTCACAATGTTTAGTAAAGTTGCTGAAATAATCCCAATTTATTATACAATCCTTTTCACCTTTATTTTTATAATGTATAAAATATGTATAGGCTTGGGCTGCAGTTAATTCAGCAAAAGTAATATTGCTACCCCACATTGTATCTACAGGTTTCCCATCATATTCTGTAATAATTTTAGAATACCACTTCCAAGCTTCAAGTTCTGCAGCATCTATTTCATTATCTTTAATTTTGTCAACTAATTCACAAAATAATGACATACTATCTATATATGAAGTTTTATGAATATATTTAGCAACTATAAGTTTTTCAAATAAATATCGATCTGTCCAATAAATTCTCATTATAGTTTTTTGCCATTTAGTGAGAGTAGCATCAGTGTTGCACCAGGTTTTAATTTCTCCGAACTCAGCAATTTCTCTAAGAGTTTGTTGTTTTTCTTTGTCTTTTATATCATGAATTTGTTGCTTAATTATTCTTTCACGCTCTACATCAATTTTATCAAACTTAAGTGCACAAATTTGTTGGTCAACATCAATACCATATTCTAATAATTTATGGATCTTCAAATCAATTGTTGAGTACCATTGGTCACAAACACTCATAAGTGCCCAAATTGGAATGTCATTTTCATCTTTTAAAAGGAACGCTTGTCTATGAATTGTTATACTCTTATCACGATTAGTTTTATCCATAAATTGATATTTAAGGTTCTTAGATTTATAATTTATCATCCACTCATATTCATCTTCAATTGACCAATCATATTTATAGTCAGTTAAGACACAATAAACATCAATACGTGGTGCTTTACGCCAACGACCTATACATTGTATGTCTTCTTGCCAAGTATTATTACCGATAATAATAACAGCTGCATCAGTAGTATCATTCAAATCATTGCCTACACCAAAATATACTGAACTTAAAAGAACATCATACTTATCATCAATTCCATCACAAAGACAATGTTTGTTATTTATCCAAGACATATCATCTTTACATTCAGCTTGGTGTCTTTTATGATATATTGCACATCTAAGATTAAAGTTATATTCCTGAAATTTTTTGAAGCTATCTAATGAGCCATCACTCCAATAAATATACACCTTTTTACCTTCTTTAACCAATGTATTAGTCAAATCAGATATATAGTTTAAATTCCATCCTTTGTTATCATTTTCTGCTTTATCGTATTGTAAGAAATGATATTTAATTTGGCGGTTATCCTTTTTAACTATTTGTATAGTGTTTATATCTTCAAATAGTTGTTGTTCATCCATTGGGGTGCCTGTTTGTAATACAACAACTGAATACTTTGCAACCTCTTTTAATTTATTTATAAATGGAATTACTGTTTCTCCACGGAACGCCTCTTTAGTAAGAAGATGCGACTCATCTACAACAATATACTTAAATCTCCCCCAATCATCATCATTTTGTAAGTCAGAATTGATATGGTTATAGTTTGTGACATACATTAAATTATTAGTTAATTGTTTTGGGAAATGTTTGCTACCAACAACTACATTTACATCATTTAAATCATATTTGCTTGTGCTAATTGAGTTATAAGGTTCAATTACTAAAATAGGTAATTCATTTGTAGCAAGGCAGTCATTAATAATTTCTTTATTTAATGATTTCCAAAATTCTGTTTTACCTGTGCCTGTGCCTGCAACTATCATATTAATGCCTGTCTTTAATGAGTCAAGTACTTCATTTTTATATGTCCATAAATATTCATTGTCTTTTAATTCAATAACTTTATTACCATACCAAGTTTGTGAATGTAAACCAAAATTATCACTTAACCATTTAATCCAATATGGTTTTGCTTCATATCCTTTTGTAATATCAAAGTTATCATACTCATGTATATACCATTCTTTATTATGTTTTCCATCTAAATGATAATCCATAATCATTTTATACACACTTAATGCCTTTTCCTTATCTTGACCATACAAACCCATTAAAGCACATATTACTCCAAATCTTTCATTATGATTTAAATGGAAATGTTCAAGTTGTTCAGATGGCTTAAACTCGCCATCAACTTTATATACAAATTTTGGAGTCCCTATATTTTTTGATACTTTACCACCATTATACCAATCTTTAATTGCTTCATCTGCTTTATTAATAAATTGTTGTGAACGTAATGGGCACATATTACGAACATTCTTACAATAATCTTCATAATTGGTAGTTGTTTGGACTAATACTTGACTATCATTTATATTAAAGTTTTCATTGATGTACCATTTATGCTGGCTAATTTTGAACACTTGACTATGAATAAAGTTGTGTTGGTCAAAATACTTAATATCAATATAACTAAATACAATATTATAACATAAGATAGCGTAGGCATAATATTCTTCTGCTGTATGCCAATAAGGTTCAATGTAAAAATATATATGAATACCTTCTTCACTGAAAGAAAGTTGTGAAGCTTTATAAAAAGGATAATGTTTTAATTTCTCATGTAATGTTTGAAGCATTTCATTGGAATTGCCTTCAATATGGTCAATATCTACGAATACCCAACCGTTCCAATAATTGAAGTATTCTTCATCATATTTGCGAACTCTCCAACCTGCTGCAGTGCCTTGAAATGAAGGCAAAGACCTTTTATCTGCCCAAGTTTGGACCTTCCATTTTGTAATTTGTTCATCAAAATCCACAACCGTTGCAACACTTGGATCATCTGTGTGAACTTGTGAAAGTTTTAATAATGTAATCTTCATTGTTAAGTGTGTATGTTTTTATTTATTTTCATAGAGTTTATAAATGAGGGTGAACTTCAGGTAGCTATTCTGTTGCTCACCCTCCCACTATGAAAATTACATTGTGTAAGTTTTTATTTAACCCTTACAAATAATAATAATATAATTCATAATAAATGGTTAAATTTTTTTAACTTTCTTTATTATAAAAATAAAATTGTAATGTCGGGATTACAATTTTAATCTTCTTCTCTAAAGACTTTTAGCCAATTATATTTTTCGGTTGTTGGAAGTTTACGATATTTATGGATCCAAGCATAGTCGTAATAATATTCACCACCTTCCTCCTTAAATTTTAGAACCCTCCATGGTGAACCTGGTCCAACTTTTCTATTATATATTTTTCGGAATGGTTCTAATGCGTTAACCAAACACTCATAACAACATACGCCAGAAACATAATCAAAGTAACCACATGGTTCTAATCCACCATCCATATAAGGACCGACAGCTCCATCAGCAACTGAATCTCTTGCTAAGTCTCCTATAGGATTATTTTTGTTTAGGTATTTTTTAATTAAATTTGGAATTATTTCTTTTGGCTCATTACTAAACATCCAATTAAAGTACTTACTTTGAAGTTCTAAAAACTCTTTCTCTGTTAAATTTAATAAAGCTAATTCTTTAGTAAATTCTTCGTTATAATACATAATATAAAATCTATATTTTTAATTGTTATATATAATGAATGTTTTCGGATAATGTAATTTCCATATATCCAATGTGTTTTTAATATCTTCAATAAATAAATCAAATAACCAATCTTGATTAAATGTAGTTACTATTACATAATTAAGTTCATTTACATGAAACGGACTTGGTAATAATTTTGTTTTATTTGAAGTAAATGGCAGGTCTTCATATTCTGTATTGTATCCATTTTTTGTAAGCCAATTATGTACAACATCATGTAAAGCTGCAAAATAATCCATTTGAATTTCTGGTCTGTCAAATAAATAAAAATGTTCTAATACTTGGATTCTGTTTATATTTTTCATACTGTTATATTTATATTTTTGTCCATGATTACAACCTTGTTTATTGGGTGTTTTTCAGGGTCGTAATCTTCAATTTTAAGCAGACCGTTAAAAGCACTGTCTTTACCTTGTTTTTTCCATGTTATTAAAGTACGTTCACTCACCCCAATATATTTGGCAAGTGTTTTTTGTGATGAGAAATAATAATAGTGGTCTTCCACTTTTAGCACTTTTGCTGTCATAATTTTTATTTTTATATTTATATATTAATAATAGTCAAGTTCTATCTAAAATTTCAATTTTTTAATAATTTTTTATCATTTTTTATTTATAATTAAAAATAAACTATTTTTGTCCACTCGGTAAAATTTTTCTGAGAAATGTCTGGGTTTTGGTTAACAAATTAAAAAAATCTTTCCACTATCATATGAAATGGAAAGAAAATTTTAATTTGTTAACCAAATTTCCAATCATAGAACTTGATCCCTCCCCAAATAAACAATCTCCTACAACCCCACATTATAATATAAAAAAGATGGACACACTAAAGTACTTCACAATATCAGAGATGCTTGCTTCAAAGACAGCCAAGCAAAATAACATTGATAACAACCCCACAGACGAGAAAATACTAGCATATATTCAATATACTTTGGCTCAGCTCGACAAGATCCGTGAGCGCTACGGCAGACCCATCACAATTAAGTCAGGTTATCGTTGTCCTATTCTCAACAAATTGGTTGGAGGCGTTCCCAACAGTGCTCATCAAATTGGCTATGCAGCTGACATAGTAGGCTATTCCAATTCTAAGTTGTTTTATCTGATTAAAGATATGATGTCTTCAGGTGAGATAGAAGTTGACCAATTGATTTGGGAGAAAGGCACCAAGACCTCCCCAGCATGGGTACACGTATCTTTTGATGAGTCTCGCAAACGCGGGCAAATTATCTATAAATTATGAACAAATTAACTTAAATTACTATTATAAATATATAATATCATATATGTTAAGTGACGAAGAAATAAGATTTATTGGAGAGAATTATTCCCAACTCTATTCCATTTATAAGACAGGCACTGCTGAGCCATTTATTTGGGAGTGGCTAAAAAAGACCTACCCAATGTCTTGCTGGACCTGTCGCCAAAAAATCAAAACAAATATAGCTTCACTATTGAATACTTATGTTAAGCAAATACGAACAGGAAGTTCTACTTAAATATAAAGACATTATAGAAATGATTGTGAATACTAAGGCATGTTCTTGTATTCCCAGTGATTTATTAGACGTTATCGAAGGCATCTGCAAACGTGACCAAGTTAGCTTCTGTAGACATTGCCCGGGCACCTTGTACCGCGCATTCGTGTACGTCCACGGTTTATTTACAACTATTGGGCAAGTATCTACAGAACGTAAAAAAACAAAAAAGAAAAAAGATGGAGACTAAAGAAAAAAAATATTCAGGCAATCGTGGATTAAAATTGGTACATCCTGAAGAATGGCTGACTGAAGAAGGTATTGAGAAACTTCAGGAATGGCTTCGTAACGGAGTGACAATGGCTAATGTTGCTACTAATATGGGCATATCTACACGTACACTTTATAAGTGGATTCACGAATATCCTGAGTTCCAAGACATTATAAAGGCAGCTCGCCAACAGTGTACTGATATAGTTGAGAACGCACTTTACAAACACTGCGTAGAGGATCGTGACACCAAAGCAATTATATTTTGGTTAAAGAACAAACGTAGTGCCGATTGGAAAGACCGCAACGAACAAGAGAACTATAACCATAATGACGAAAAGATTGTACTTGAGATACGATGAAGACAATTGTATTACCACAGACTGAACCTTGGCAGAAAGCTGTTATAGACGATTACATGGAGCATCCCACAGGGAAGTGGTTTGTTGTTAAAGCTGTGCGCCAATGCGGTAAGTCTGTGATGATGCAGATACTTTTAGTGATTGCTTCATTTCGTGAGGCATTCAGTGTGTCCTTGTCAATTTCACCTGTGATGTCCCAGTCCCGAAAGATGTTTGAAGATATTTCTAGATTTGCTGCACCACTGATTAAAAAAGCAAATGCGTCACTTCTTGAAATAACATTTATCAACGACTCAAAAATCATATTCAAATCTGGTGAGCAAGGCGATTCAATTCGTGGTGAGACTTGCAAGCACTCAGGAATACTTTGCGTAGATGAGGCTGCCTATCAAAATGACGAAGTGTTCTATAACATTTTGGTACCCACCACAAATGTATTCAACAACGATATTTTTATAGTAAGCACGCCAAGATTTAAAGACGGGTTCTTCTATAATTTATTTGTTGGGGACAATGAAAAAGTATTAAGTTACGATTGGACAAATTATGACACTTCCAAATATCTTTCTGCTGAGACATTAGAAATATATCGTAGAGAACTTCCTAAAAATTCATTCCTTGCTGAGTTTTGTGGGCAATTCATCAGTGGCGACGGGCAAGTGTTCACAGACTTCAAGGAGTGTGTTCACAAGTCTTCATTAGTTCCTTCTGAGCCAATTGTGATAGGCATTGACTGGGGATCTGGTACAGGCAAAGATTACACTGTTCTTACTTATGGACAATTCATTAAAGATCACGTTATTATCAATAAGCAAGATGCCTTCAACGACAAAGCGCCGATGGACACAGTTCGTTATATAGTCAATCAGGTTGAGCAACTTGTGCACCAGGGCTTCCGAGACATTAACATCTGCGTTGAAAGCAACAGTATCGGCACGATATATTATTCAGCATTGGTTGAGGAGATTGACGCCTTTGAGACCCGTTACAACGATAGCGTTAGCTGGCAAAATGAAATCAGTATTACAGTAAGCAAATTCACAACAACGAATGCCTCTAAGAAACGTGTCATTGAGCAGCTGGAAGTTATGTTTGACCGCCGCGTTATTTACATTCCTGACGACAGTGAATTGCTTAATCAGTTGAGTCTTTTTGAGGCTAAGGTCAACAAAGAGACCGGCAACATTCAATACGCTGTGTTTGTTCCAGGCAAGCACGATGACCGCGTAATGAGTTTGGTAATAACAACACAAAGACTACATAAAGAACTTTAACTATGGATATTACTTCACAAATAGAAAGTGTGCTTCAAGAATTTCTCAACAAATATGCTGAGAACCTTACTTCATCTGGTTGCAGCGACAACTTAGCAAGGACCGCCCAAACTATTATAGAAGTCAACGACAACCAATACATGGTAAGCATTGACTTTGAAGATTATTTCCAATGGGCTGAGAACGGACGTGCTCCTGGCAAATTCCCTCCAATACAGAAGATATTAGATTGGGTAAAGGTTAAACAAGTATTGCCCAGACCTCTTGACAATGGAAAGCTGCCAACGGAAAACCAACTTGCTTTTTTGATTGCTCGAAAAATATCTCGTGAAGGCACGAAAGGCAATCATTTGTACAGCAAGACACTTTCCGAGTTCGATATTATTGGCAAGATATATGACATTATTGGGGAAGGATTTGTTGAGCTTGCTTCCCAGCAGATACATTTCTAAAAACAAAAAATAGAATTAGTTAATTATATATATATGAAGATATTTAATTTATTTAATAGAAAGAAAACGCTAAAGAAAGCAACCTGGGAAGACATTACTTTGGGAATGTTTTATAAAATTCGTGAAATCTTAGCTTGTACAGATGAGTTCACAATACCTAACCTTATTGAACTTATCTATAAAGTTGATGTTACCAATTTATCTATTACTGAGACTTCCCAATACGACATTAGTTTTTTGGAGAAGGAACTTCCTACTAAGAATGTCAAGGTAAAAGACACCTACGTTTTGAATGGTCGCAAATACAGTTCAAACGTTAACTTGACAGAAGTAACGACAGCACAATTTATCGACTTTACAAATTACAGCAAAGAGAAGGATGTTCGTTATGAAAAATTGCTTAGTGTGTTTGTTGTTCCTAAAGGTCATCGTTATAATGATGGATATGATTTAATGGAGGTACAAGACGACATCTTGCAAATGCCTATTGCAGATGTTCAGTCCCTTGCTTTTTTTATGATAGAACAGTTTCGGGCATTTGCTTTAATTTTCCAACATTATTTAATGGAGGAGGCGAGCAAGATGCCGAAGGACCTGCAGAAGATTACGAAAGACGCGGCCCAGACCATAACGAATTTGGCATCTTTCCAATTATAATGATGGTTGTGGAAGAGACTAACGAAACCTTAGAAAGTCTAATGAACAGCAGTGTTTCATTTGTGTTTTACACAGCCTCTTATATAATATATAAACGCAAAGAGCAAGAAAAATTATTAAAAAATTTACAAATTAGAAAATGAAGACATTTTATATTGGTGAAGGTAATATAGTAGCAGAAATTACTGTCGGTGATATTCCTACAGGTAATTATAATTATAGGGTACGTGAATACTCACCTGTTCCAGAAAATCCTAACCAATTTGCGCCGAGTAGGGCTACTATTTATGAGGGAATTTGTTTTATTGTTGGTGGCACACTTAAAAAATCATTTAATATCTCAGACATAGTTACTGAAAGAAAAGAATATTATGAAAATTTTCTTAGAAAGAATGCTGAACGTGTTAATTTGATAAATCAATATGAGGTGGTTATATATGGTGATGCTTTCGTTGAATCTGACACAGTTCAAGTAATCTTTTTCGAGCAATATCCAAATTATAAATCATCAATGAATCCTTTAGGAATTGAATCAGGAAATTTGTTCGGTGATGAAGACAACTACTATCCTTTAGTAGCACCGCTTATACAAGGTGTTGGTGACCCAGAAAACATTGAAAACAATACATCTATTCCAGTATTAACACCAAGATTGCCAAGAGCAAACTATTCATATCCGATTGTTATGTTATCAACACCGGCGTATCAATACGAACCTTTTGCATTGACTACTGATGGAATTTGGGGATTGGAAGATGATATGTCTGAATCAAAACTGAAGTACTCACCCACTTTCATATATAATTTGCCTATTACAAAAATCGGATACAAACCAATTCAGACAACTGTTATTAACCCAACAAACGAATTTGTTTCATACGATTATGTAGGTTTTGAAGAAACTTTTTCATCACAACCATATCGTAATTTTGAATGGACACCTACTGCTAGTGAAACTTATAAATTCAGTATTTATGTTACTGACAGAAATGAGAAAATTATGTTGGGAACAGCCACATTACCACCAGGTAGCACATCGTACTCAAATGGGTTGCTAACTAATCCGCAAATTATGAAGTTTATACGTACACATCAGAATGTAGAATTAGCGATTGATTTGAAGAGCGAAAATGAAACAAAATATATCAATTTCGATTGTGATTGGATAAATACAGCTTACCCACAAGATAGTGATACTGGTTTAAATATATTTTATTCAATTGAAATTAGCCGAGCAGGGTATCTTCAGGTAGATTTTGGTAGTCGACACAATCCAAATATATCTAGTAACGTAGCATATCACAAACACGGAGACAGTTCATTATATGCTGAAACTTGGTTCACTACACCTGACACATACACTGAATTATATGATTCTGATATATGGGAAGTTACACAACCTGGTGTCGGTGAATATACTGCTCGTAATATACCAGCGGGAAGTTTGTTCTGGTTCTCAATAAAGATAAAAACAGGAGATACTGTGGATGCTGAGTTCAGATTAGGTAGTAATACATCAGGTTCTATAATCGACACAAGTGAGCCACAGATAGCAAATATATTGAACCGTATAGACAGGTTCTATCCTGAAAGCACAATTATACTGAGATTGCAAACTGTAGATTCTTCTATTACAGGAGATGGTTACGTAGAAATTGATATAACAAGTCTTATACGTAATATGAGTTTGTTTAAAGGAACATATATAGAACTTTCAACAGCAAAATATGGAGAAGGACAAAGTGAAAGAATTGTTGCCCGTATAAAATTCAGAGACAAGAACTTCAAAGAACGTTGCAAAATCGCTGAAATAGACTCACCACAATGCAACGATATTAACAGATACTACTTAATGTGGCAAGATAGATTCGGTGGCTTCCAATGTCAACCATTTGAAAAAACAGAAACTTACCAAGAGGACTTCAAACGTCACGAATGGGCAACCTATCAAAATGCCAAACGTTTAGGTGGAATTGAAATACAACCTAAATGGAAATTGAATACTGGCTGGATTAAAGACGAGCTCTACCCATATTATGAAAGCATTTTGATTTCTCCGTCTATAACGATGATTGATATAATTGAAGATAAAACATATCGCGTATTAGTAAACGACAGCAATTATACTGAAAAGACTTTCAAAAACCAAGAACGTAAATTATTTAACTTAGAATTAACTGTATCACAGGACAAACCTCAACAAATACTTTACTAAAAAATTATGAATAACATAAGATTATATTTATATGACAAATTTGGTAACGATGCTACCAAAGAATATGAAGTTGAATTGGATTCAACTATTCAGTTCGCTATTACAAAGCAATTCACTGATTTGGAGAATCCTAGCACTATTATAAACGATTGGAGCAAATCGATTGCTATTCCGTTCACCAAACATAACAATGAGATTTTTAATCATCTTTATAGAAGTGATAGGGCAGTTACTGCTAACACACCTGTCGGAGCATTTGGTTTTGACCCAACTAAAAAGATTCCATTCCGTCTTATCAACGATGAGAATGTTCTTATGACAGGCTACGTTAAAGTGTTATCTGTTGAGCAGACCTCTTCAGTTGCCGGGAAATACAACATTACCCTGAATGGTGAGTTGGGTAAGATTTTCCAAGAATTGAAGAACATAACATTCAACCATTCGGAAAGTAGATCTGTTTATTACATAGACGGTTCAAAGTACGTTTTGGAAGAAATGAACAAAGACCTTATCAAAACTTGTTGGACTACAGATGGACAAAGTACTATGGAGCTAAAGAAACGTACTGATCCAAATTATAAAGTGACAGATATTATTGGTTTTGCTCCAAATAATGCGTTTTGTGATGGCTTTGATTACAAATCTTTTGAAGATCCTCAACATGAAATTCGTACACTTGCTTCAGTGCTTGATACGAAGTGGTCAACAGATGCTCCAAACATTGGTGTGGAAGCAGACAGTGTAATTCCCGATGGTTTGACTCCTCGTGGACTTGGTGAGTTCCGTTCTTACCAACAAATTCCATATATTTATTGGAACAAGTTGTGGAAGATTTTTGAAGAAAAAGCAACATCTACAGAAATTTTAAATGGGTGGACTTTTGACTTAGACCCAGTTTGGTTTAACGATATGAACCCATATTGGAGCAAACTTATTTATTGTCTTGATAAACCTCAAGCAGCAACATCAACAAAACTTACTTGGGATGGACCATTATATCCTAAAGAAGGGCATATTATATTTTCTGGTACTGTTCCTGATACTAACCTACACAATAGAGTTTTAGAACCACTTATTCCTGGATACACTTGTATCGGTGCTGACATATGGGATCAACGAAATAAGTATTTTAATTTAAAAATGGACTATAATCAAACCAGAGATTTTTATTGCAAAGTACAGGATTTTTCAACTTTAACTTGTGATATTTCTTTTAATTATTCAGGGCAAGTGACACCATCTGACGCAAAGATAAGCACAAATCAAGCATTATATGTAATTTATCAATTGAGAGATGTTGATACGAGTAGAACTGTGCAAACTATAACTTTTGTGCTATGTAACGATAATTTCTCTCCATTGTCTCCAGATTTTATAAAAATAACCTCATACGAAACAAATATTATTAACAACATTGTTACTATGTCGTTCTCAACAAACATAGGACAATACTTTAAGCCTATGTACAAAGAGTTTATGGGAGAGAAATTAAAAGTTGAAATTAAATGTTATTGGGCAACTGATGAAGTTCCAATGATAAGTTATTATTATGATGAACGACACCCAACAGACGTATCAGTTACATTCAAAAACGACTTACATATCATAAACAATATGGACTTTAAAAGCTTTATGACTTTTGACTTAAATGATTTATGGAACAAAGAGTACAATTTATTTGAGCAGATTCTTAATTATTGTAAGATGTTCCGTATTTATATAGAAGCAGATAATATCAACAAAAAATTGATTTTTAAACAAAGCGACCAATTTTTCAACAATAATAATTTCCAAACTTGGAGCAATAAAGTCGACTATTCAAAACCTTGGAAACTTGAGCCAAATATAATGGAATCAAAATATCTTTTATTAAATTATGATAACAGCAGTGAGACTGAATTGGAGAAGCATTATCATGAGACATATAACATACGATATGGTGAGAAAAAACATGAACTTGACTATTCATTTAATAACGACACAAAAAATTTATTTGGTAAAATAAAACTACCTATTGTTTTTTCTCCGTCAATTTTATCTTGGTATGTTTTACACGATTTGAACATAATAACTTACACAGGTGTAAATGAGATTTATATAAATAATGAAGGTGAAGATAATAAAGAGCAGTCTTGTTTTGGTGAAATGCTTTTCTATAAAGGATTAAGCAAATTTGAAGACGAAACCACAATGATGCGTTTAGTGCAGATAACTGATGATACTGAAAAGCAGATAAAATTGGGCACTTACACATTTAACCAAACAATTAATCATTTAGATCCTGAAGACATAAACCCTGAGAAGCATCCAATTTTAACATATCCGAATTTAGGTTTTAACTTGATAACATCAAATGAAGTATACCCTTCAGGTTCAACTAATACTTCAAAAATATCAGTATTATTTGGACCGCCTTCTGAATTGTATTATAGAGAAACATTTGCAGTAAATAATAAATATCTTTATAATATTTTTTGGGAAAATTATCTGGATGCTTTATATAACATTCAAACAAAACGTATAACTTGTTATTTACGTTTAACAGCAGATGATTACAAACAGTTTAATTTCAATAAGTTTGTTATTATTGAAAATCAACTATATATGGTTAATAAGATATTTGACTATGACGTGAATACTACAGAATCAACTAAAGTTGAGCTAATTTCAATAACTGATTTAGATGATTTCATAAAGACACAATACAATATTGCATTTATTGATCCACTTAATATAACGAAAGAATTTAATAATAGTTTTAGTCAAACTTCATTTTCACATTATGAATGGTGCCCAAAGACTCCTAATTCTGTTACTTGTGAATGGGATGATTTAAGAACAACTATTCCAGATACTTGGGTTAAAGATGTTGAAATTATTGGTGATCGAAATTCAAATAATAGAGAAATAAAAGTTACTATTATTCCAAATGTTTTAATTGAATATGGAGGCAGTTGGACCTATGTGCTTAAAGTAACCGCAAGTTCTACTGTAACATATGTATCAGGAACTATAAATGTTATTCGTGACACCGATATGGCTCAGGAAATGACTGTGTAAAAATAAAAATTAAGAATTTATATTATATAAATAAAAAAATCATTATTATGGAAGATAATGTAAAAGTTTTGCAAGTTGATACTTCACAAGCACAAGCCAACGTTGATAAACTTGCTAAAAGTGTGAATGAAGTATCTAACAAATTAAATACTGGTTTTTCTACAGCAGGCAAAGGAATGGAAACTTTTAGCCAAGCAGCAGGAAAGGCCACAATGTCTACCCAGACACTTCAAAAAAGCTTAGGAGGCGTGGGTGGCTCATTAAAAGGTTTGCAAGATATGATGCCTTTCTTACAGTCAGGTATGGGTGCAGCTGCATCTAGTATGGCTGCATTGACTAAGCAGGCACTTGCTTTTATTGCTACTCCTCTTGGAGTAGTGATTGCTGCTGTTGGGTTAGCTGTTAAGCAGTTAATAGATGCCTTCAAACGAAATGAAGAAGCAATGACTTCATTAAAGAAATTAATGGCACCGTTCCAAGCATTATGGCAAAGTATTCAACGTGTCTTTGATGAAGTTGTTAAGTCCTTAATTGGCGTGATGGACAAACTTAATGGAGCTAACGGATCAACAAATATATTATCAAAAAGTCTCAATGGTTTGAAGGTTGTTCTTGGTATTATAACAGGAGCCTTCAAAGTAGTTGAGCGCAACGTCAGTGCTGTATTCAATGTTATAGGAAAACTTACTGATGCTGCTAAAAATTTTGCTGAAAAGACACCATTAAAAGGTTTTTTACAGGACTTAGGAAGTGCATTTGAAAAAGTTCGTGGTGCAGTTGTTAATTTCGTAAACACAGTTGCTAATTCAAAACTTGGCAAACTTCTTGGTTGGGATATTATTACAGATGAAATTAAAAATGCAGTCAAAGCAACAGATGAATTAACTGAATCAAATCAAAAAATCGCTGACCTAGAAAAAGAAATTGCTGAAATAACACGTAAGAATACTACTGAGATTGCCGAGAATGAGCGTAAAATTGCTGAGTTGAGAGAGAAAGCATCTGACAAGGAAAAATATAATGCTGAAGAACGTAAGAAATTTATTCAGGAAGCTGGTGATTTAGAAGCAGACAATCTTAAAAAAACAAAGAACTTACGTCAAAAAGAATATGACTTAATCAGATTAAAAAATTCTTTAACCGCTTCAGGAACAAAAGACTTAGAAGCAGAAGCCAATGCACGTGCTGCATTAACTAAAGCTGAGACTGATTACAATAAGAAGAAGAAAGAACTTACTAGTCAATTAAATGCATTAAATCAGGAAGCAGTCAACGCAGCTAAGGCAAAAGCTAAAGCTGAAGAGGAAGGTGCTAAAGCACAAGAGGCAGCAGATAAAGCAAAAACTGAG
>Ga0326514_10001536_pt1 | contig 15034 bp, 8 predicted proteins | sample 3_2548_0518_D_FD_203653 | JGI IMG/M metagenome (GOLD analysis project Ga0326514, IMG submission 203653) | Bovine rumen microbial communities from UC Davis, California, United States - 3_2548_0518 | ecosystem: Host-associated > Mammals > Digestive system > Stomach > Rumen | place: USA: California...
AGGGCGTCTTCGAGAGAGAGTGTGTCCTTGAACGGTTTCCCCATGATGCAAAGATACTTGTTTTGCGCCCATGGACAAAGGGCGTGTCAGGGCATTTCTTCCAAGAACCATTGACACGGAATAAAAAGAGTGTTATCTTTGAAAAAAGAACCGTTATGTCTGTCAAGCAACTCATGATGATCAGCCTCTCCGCGCTCGCCATGGCCTGCGCTCCCAAGGAGCCCGTGAAGTACCTCGCCCTTTCCTTTGACGACGGTCCCAACCTGACCACCGAGTCCAAGATGCTCGATGTGCTGGCCAAGCATGATGTGCCCGCCACGTTCTTTTTTATCGGCAACAACATCAACGAGGAAACCGCCGAGAACATGAAGCGCGCCCTGGAACTGGGCTGCGAGATCGGCAACCATTCCCTCACGCATTCGAGGATGTCCCAGATGGACGAGGAGCAGGTCAAAACGGAGATCTTGGCGACCTCCAGGATGATCGAGCAGATCACCGGCCAGGTTCCAAAGTTGTTCCGTCCGCCGTACATCGACGTCAAACCCGAGATGTACGACTGGATCGACCTGACCTTCATCTGCGGCAAGGGCTGCGAGGACTGGGTGGATACTGTCGATAAGGACACCCGCCGCGAAGGCATCATCGCCAACGCCGAACCCGGCGCCATCTACCTCCTGCATGACTTTGAAGGCAACGAGGCCACCGTCGAGGCCCTCGACGAGGCAATCCCGGTGCTGAAAGAGCGAGGGTACGTTTTTGTGACAGTTTCCCAGCTGTTCGAGAAACTACAGTGCACCCCCGACGGTCACACCATGTACACCGTCGTGCCCGACGGAAGGAAATAAGCCAACGATGAAAAGAGCGCGCCTCGCCGTTGTGCGTTTCACCCGAAGCCTTTTTCGTGAATTCTAAATAAAAGTGCAACACACTTCAAAAGTCAAATTTAAATCGTGACGGGAAGGTGGTGGCGCAATATATGGCGATGGGGTGGCAGGAGTAAAAAGGTGTAAAAAAGCCACAATGTATTAAAAGATGGTATTTTAGGAAGCAGATGGCGCTTCCTGGTGTATCGGCAAGCCGACACCGCGGTTACGTTACACGACAAAGAAGAACCGCCAGGCCTCTATTGAAGGTTTGTGGTGGTCGGGCGGTTCGGTTTTGAATCTCAACCTTATCTATCCAGCTATTGGGAGGGCAGTGTATGAGACTGGGACAGGTTAGTATACCTGCGAATATACTCGGTCGGAGTTTCCTTGTAGTATTTGATAAATGTCTTCGTGAAATAGGAAGGCGACGAGAATCCCGAGTCGAATGCGGCTTCCGAAACCGTCTTTCTCTCGAGCAGCATCAGCTTGATTCCCTGTTTGAGCCGGATCAACGAGATGATGTCGACGGGATTATAATCTGTAATCTCCTTGAACTGGCGGTAAAGGCTCGATTTTGAGACGCCCAGATGCTCAGTAATTTGGTCAATGCTTATGCTATCGTGGATATGATCTTCTACGTATTTCCGGAAATCCTCGATTAGTTTTTGGTGCCGGGCTCCCAGGGTCATGATATCCTTGTCGGGGAAGAGATTGTTGTCGATGCTCTTCGCGATATCTTGATTCTTCTCGATCAGTTTGGAAATGCGGGTCCGAAGGACATTGGCATTGAACGGCTTAGTGAGATACGCATCTGCGCCGCTGTCATAGCTCATGATCTTCTGTTCGTCCGTCGCGCAGGCCGTGAGGCAGATGATAGGAATGTTTTTCGTGATGACATTGTCCTTGAGGGTGCGGCAGACCTCGAACCCATCGATGCCGGGCATCAACAGATCGGTCAGGATCAGGTCCGGGATATGAGCCAGGGCCTTATCAATTCCATCAGCCCCATTGGAGGCCGTGGTGATCCGATAATAGTTGGACAGCACCAGTTTGATGTACTGCCGCATGTCGGCATTGTCCTCGATCACCAGCACCTTCGGCAGGTTTTTGTCTTCGGAACCGGAGGGAGTCCTTTCCTGGCCCAGTTCCCCAACATAAAAAGATTTGGACAATTCCATCTGGTCCGCGACATATTTGTGGGAGGAAATGACCTCACCACCCTCCTCTTCCAAGGATGCCCCCGTGAAGATCGGCAGCAGCACGGTGAAGGTCGTCCCTTTCTCCTTGTCGCTGGTCACCGAGATGGTGCCGCGATGGGCCTCGACAAGATATTTGGAGAGGGCCAAGCCGATACCGGAATTGTCGTGTTCCTTGTCCAGATGGTAGAATCGCCTGAACACATCGTCCCACTTGTCTTCGGGGATGAAGGAACCGGTGTTGGACACCTCAAGACGAGCCATCGGGGTCTCTCCGTCTTCCCGGGACAGGCTGACTTCGATCCTCCCGTTTTCATCCACGTATTTCAAGGCATTGGAGAGCAGGTTGAAATAAATCTTGTCCATTTTGTCCTTGTCGAACACCATGGTGAAATCGCTGCCATCCGCCCGGAATTCGAAGGTCACGCCTTTCTGGATCATGTTCTGCTTGAACAGCTGGTTGATGTCGATGAGGAAATGGTCCAGCCGGCCGGTCTCCCGGTCCAGGGTCATCTTTCCGTTCTCGTAGGTCCGGAATTCCAGAATCTGGTTGAGAAGGTTCATCAGCTTCTGACCGTTCCGCTTGACCAGCTGGAGAATGTCTTTGTCTTCCAGGGAAAGCCTTCCGGACTGGAGCATCTCGGTTACCGGACCGAGAATGAGCGTGAGCGGCGTCTTGAACTCGTGGGAAATATCCGTGAAGAATACCAACTTGGCCTGTATCGCTTCCTCAAGCTGGACGGAAAGGGCCTTGAGTTGTTCCCTCTGGACCGTCAGGGTCTCTACCTGCGATTCGATCTCCTTGTTTTTCTGGTTGAGTTCCCTATTAAGCCTCCGCTGCCGGACGATCAGATAGGCGAGCAAGATTGCGGAGCCAAAGATAACGGCCAGCAGGATCGTCATCATCTGGATGGTCCATTTCTGCTTGGAATAAGCCATGTTGCGGGAAGAAAGCATCTCCGTCAGCACATCAAACTTTTTTTGGGATGCATCGATCTGGTCGTTCTGGAGGCGGATAATCCGGACATTGGACCGGTCTACGACTGCCGTCCGTAGCAGGTTTTCCCGCTCATACTCCCTCCCCGTCAGGATGTTATAGGCGACCTCGACGACCTTGTCCCCGCCGGTCGGATACATGAAGGAGGCATCGATCAGGCCGTCATTGATGGCTTCCACGCCGCCACCGGGTCCAGGAAGGGCATCGATACCGATGATCGTGGGAATCTTAGAGTGTGGGCGCAGGGCGTACGCCTCGCGGACACCGACCGCCATCTGGTCGTTCATGGCAAAAACCAGGTCCACGTCTTCTTCTGGCGGCAGGGCTGTGAGGATGCTGTCCATGCGGTCGTAGGCCCTTTCCTTCAAAAAGTCACCGTACTCCTCGGCCACAACCTTGATTCCGGGTTCCCGGCTTACCACGGACATGAAGCCCTCATATCTTTCCTCGTCCGCAGTGGACCCCTTGTGTCCCCGAATGACGACGATGTTGCCCTCCCTGCGGATCAGGGCCGAGGCATATTGGGCCAGGTTCCGGGCCAGCACCTTGTTGTCCGCTCCGACGTAGGCGGTATAGTTGTCGCTGTCGATCCGCCGGTCGAGCAGAACGACCGGAATCCCTTTCCGGTACACTTCAGAGACCACGGCATCCAGGTCACCGGACACATTGGGCGACACGATAAGGAGGTCGATACCGAGACTGACCAGTTCATGGATGTCCCGGATCTGTTCTTCCGAATCGTCCTTCGTCGTCCGGAAAACCACATCTACATTCTGGAGGAAGGAAGCCTGCCTTTTGATCTCGTTGTTCACGGTCTCCCTCCACAGGTCCTCGCTGCACTGTGAGACACCGATGGTATAGTTGCGCTCCGCCTCTCCGGTACGGCAGGAAACCGACAGGACCATGACGGCGACGGCCAATAAGCAAGTCGTTCTTTTCATTTTGAGGAAATTTAAAAAGGGGCCTGGCATGCCTGCAGGCAACATGCTGGAACAAATATAACACTATTTGCGACGATTTTGCAATTCACATCAACCCGCTTTTTCCGGATTGGGAAAATTTTACAATACTAAGGAACATTATTCCCGAATTCGGGTGTCTGATTCTGTATTTTTGCATCAAAGGCAGCAGTTGCCGCCTGTCGCCACTTGATTCATTAACCAACAACAACCAACATGATGCGTGTAAAAATTCTCGGGCACAAGATGGTCTTCGCAGCCATTGCCCTTTTCCTCACAGGATTTACGCTCAATGCGCAGCGGACGGTCAGGGGAACGATCACCGACGCCAACGGTGACCCACTGATAGGCGCAAGCGCATTTGTCAAAGGCAATTCCTCCCGGGGAGGAGTAACTGACATGAACGGGGCATACTCCGTCTCCGATGTACGGAACAGCGATGTCCTCGTATTCTCCTATATAGGTTATAACACCCAGGAGGTAGCCGTCGGCAACCAGTCTACCATCAATGTAGTCCTTACCGAGGATTCCGAATTCCTCGACGAGGTGGTGATGATCGGCTATGCGGTCGGCAACAAGCGTTCCGTATCGGGCACGGTGGACCGTGTCAAGGCCGAGGACATGAACTCCGGATTAATCTCATCGCCGATGGATGCCATCAGGGGCAAAGTCCCCGGACTCGTCATCTCCGGTGTGGGCGGCAGCATCAACGATTCCCCCACCGTGAGGCTGCGCGGCACATCGTCCCTTTCCGGCGGCAATGACCCGCTCGTCATCATCGACGGCGTGTTCACGAACCTGTCTGCCCTCGAGAACCTCGCGGCGCAGGACATCAGGGAACTGTCCGTCCTGAAAGATGCCTCCGAAACCGCCCAGTACGGTTCCAGAGGCGCCGCCGGCGTCATCGTCGTCCAGACCGTCCGCGGCGAGGAAGGCAAGGCGACCGTCAACTACAACGGCCAGTATGGCGTCAGTCAGCGGTACAGGAGAATCGAGATGCTGTCCGCCGAGGAGTACCGGCATTATGGTGCAGGTTCCCTCTCTTCCGACCTTGGGGCAAGCACCGACTGGTTCGATTGGATCCAGAACAAGATGGTCACCCAGAACAACCATCACGTCTCCTTCTCCCAGGGCACCTCCAAGGGCAACATGAGAGCCTCCATCGGCATCAACGACCGCAACGGCCTTATCCGTGGCAGCGAGAGGACCAATTACACCGCCCGGTTCAACGCCTCGCAAAAGGCATTGGACAACAAACTGCTCATCGAACTCAACCTTTCCGCAGGATACCGGACGTCGAGCCGCATTCCCGGAAGCATCTTCGCCGGCGCACTGCTGTACAATCCGACCTATCCAACCCATGTCAATCCCGAGACCGGTTCCTGGGACGTGGACAACAACGTGGCATCTCAGACCACCCATCCGGCCGAAATCCTTGAACGGGAAGACAAGTCCGAAGGCGCGAGCGTGAACCCCAGCGGCAGACTGACCTATACGATCCTTCCCGGATTCACCGCCAGCGTGTTCGGCTCCTTCGACTACCATGTGACCACCGGGAAGACCTTCACCCCCAACAACCAGTACAACTCCACCGCCTCACGGGGCAGCGCGGGCGTCACTACCTCCACCATGAGGAACTGGATGACCAGCGCCCAACTGAACTACAACAAGGAGATCGGCAAGCACACCGTCAACGCCCTCGCCCTCGTGGAAGCCCAGGAGTATTTCGCATTCAACAGCAGCGCCACGGTCAGGGGCTTCGACACCAACTACTTCAAGTACTATAACCTGTCGGCTGGTGCCGATGTCAAGTACGGCGACGTCACCTCCTCCGCCAGCAAGAACAACCTCCTTTCCTACATGGCGCGCCTGAACTATATGTATGACAGCCGCTATGTCGTGACCCTCAACGCCCGTGCCGACGGTTCGTCCAAGCTCGGCGCCAACCACAAGTGGGGCTTCTTTCCTTCCGCCTCGGCAGCTTGGATCGTCAGCAACGAGCAGTTCATGAAGGGCCAGAACACAATCTCCAACCTCAAGCTGCGGGTAGGTTACGGCGTGACCGGCAACCAGGATGCGATCACCGCGCTGAACTCCCTCCAGATGCTCGAGCCCACCGGTTCTACCGTCTACAGCAATAACAACACAGTCACCTACGGCATCACCTCCAATTCCAATCCCGACCTCAAGTGGGAGATGAAGTACACCTTCGACGTGGGCGCCGACATCGGCATGTTCGGCGGACGGCTCCGTTCGACCATCGACTACTACCGTTCCACCACCAAGGACCTGCTCTATACGTATTCCGTGTCCGTGCCGCCCTTCACCTATCCCACCCTCCTTGCCAACATGGGCGTGATGACCAACAATGGTATCGAGATCGCCCTGGCCGGCGACATCATCCAGAAGAAGGATATGCGCCTGGCGCTCAGCGGCAACATGGCCTACAACAAGAACAAGCTCGTCTCCCTGCACGGGACCTACAACGGCGAAGAACTGACCACCTCCGAATGGGTCGTCCTGGCAAGCGCCCAGTCTTCGGGCCTCACCTCCAACACGGGCGTGACCTATATGGGCGAGGGCTACCCGGTAGGTGTCTTCCGCCTTCCTGTCTGGACCGGCTGGACAGAAGATGCAAACGGGCACAAGACCTACCAGCTCGAGGATATCAACAAGGACGGCACAATCGACCAGTCGAACCTCGGAGACCGAGCGGTCCTGGGACAGGTGATCCCCAAGGTCACGGCCAACTTCAATATCCAGTTCAACTATAAGAACTTCGACATCTCGACTCAGTTCAACGGCGCGTTCGGTCACAAGATCTACAACTTCACGGCCAACTCCCTCAACTACATGGGCGCATTCCCTGTCATGAACGTGATGAAGGGCGCTCCAGAGAAGAACATCTACGAGCTTCTCCACAGCGACTATTACTTGGAGGACGGAGACTATGTGAACCTCGAATACATCACCGTAGGCTACAACTTCGGAAAATCCATCAGGGGAATACAGAACGCGCGCCTGGCCCTGTCCTGCAACAACATCGCCACGTTCACCAAGTATTCCGGGCTCACTCCCCTGATCAACTCCCAAAGCATCACCGGCGGCGTCGATGCGAGGAACGTCTTCCCGCTGATGCGGTCCTACACCCTCCAACTTATCGTCACCTTCTGATGACGGAACTCTCAGAATCTGGAATTTTAAGGACATAAGATCATGAAAAAGATATTCTACGTTTCTATTCTGTTCGTGGCGATCCTTGCCAGCGGATGCACGGACTTCCTCGAGGAAACCGCCTACAGCAAATTCTCGAAAGAAGAAGCCTACAGCAACCCCACGCTCGTATATGTGAACACCGTGGCGTCGGTCTATACCGCAATGGGGCTGCAGGGTTGCGCATACGACGCCGACTTCAGCGCAGGTGCCATCCAGTACCTCTCCGAGTTCTCCTCGGACCTCAACATCATCCAGGGACGCCGTTCCGACTGGGTGGACGGAGGCCAGCACCAGCAGATCTTCATCCACACCTGGACCGCCTCGCACAGCTCGTTCGATGCAGCCTGGACCTATATCTACCAGATCATCGGCCTGTGCAACGCCTCTATCGACGACCTCCAGGCAATGCTCGACGCCGGCGGTGAGGATTTCATCCAGCTGTACATCAACGAGCTGCGCGCAATCCGGGCCTACTACTACATGAACGCCCTGAGCATGTTCGCGGATGTCCCTGTCGTGAAGAGCAGCAAGACGACGGTGGCCGAGGTCGGCCAGTCCTCCAGGAGCGAGGTGTATGCCTTCGTCCGGGACGAGCTCGCCGAGATCATCCCCACCCTCTCCGACGCCAGCGGCGTCAGTACTTCCAGCGAGTATTACGGCCGAATGAACAAGGCCACCGGCTACATGATGATGGCCAAGCTGGCCGCCAACGCCGCCGTATGGAGCCAGGACACCTGGAACGACGGCAAGTTCACCGGCGGCATCGACGCCGTGGAGCCCACCGTGACCGCGCTCGGAAAGAAACAGTCCATTACGCTGGACGGCACCGCCCGCAACGCCTGGGAGACCGTCATCTACTGCCAGGAGAAGCTCGCTTCCATGGGATACGCCCTGTATCCGGACGACCATGAGAACTTCCTCACCAAGAACCAGGCATCCACCGAGAACATCTTCATCAGGCCGAACAACGCCACCAACTACCAGCTGCGGCAGCGCCTGATGTGCTACTCCCTGCACTCCAACCACACCAAGGCCCTGGCCAATGCGGCCGGTTCCAACGGTCCCGCCGCGAGCGTGTACGCCGCCGAACTCTTCGGCGTCAAATACGATGCGGCGACGGATGTCACCGACTATTCCGAAGCCGATCCCCGCTGGGATATGTTCTTCTACTACGGCGACATCTCCGTCAACGGAAAGGCCGTCCCAATGAGCAGCGATTACAAGAACACGCTTTCCTACCTTCCCTTCGCCGCAAAGATCGACCACGGCTCCCCGCTGGCCGGCAGCAAGGAAGAGTATGAGATGTGGTGCGCCGGAGCGCGGGTGAAGAAGGTCCAGATCGATCCCTCCGTGGACCAGTTCGTCTGGGCGTTCGACTACCAGGAGGCAGACGTCGTGGTGTACCGCTATGCAGACGCCGTCCTCCTTGCCGCCGAGGCCAAGTACAGGATGGGCGACACCTCCGGGGCGCTCGGGCTCCTCAACCAGATCCGCAACCGGGTAGGTGCCAAGCCGATGTCATCCATCGACGCGAAGGCCATCCTCGACGAGCGGGGACGGGAATTCGTTTGGGAGCCCACCCGCAGGGATGACCTCGTGAGGTTCGGCATGTACACGGAGGCGACGACCGACAAGTATGTCGGCGTCCCCACCGCCACCGGCGCCGGCGCCTGGACCTACGACAGCGACGGCCACACGACCGTATTCCCAATTCCGACCAGTGTGCTGGAACTCAACACCAACCTCAAGCAAAACCCGGGTTATTGATCATCTATATATGTCTACAGTGAAATCAATCCTTGCTGTTCTGGTTGCCTCCTGCCTCTCCATCGGGGCAGGAGCCCAGATTCAGCAACCATCCTGGCTGGGCGATGCCGTCGTCTACCAGATCTACCCATCCTCCTTCCAGGACTCCGACGGGAACGGAATCGGCGACATCCCGGGCATCACCTCCCGCCTCGAATACATACGATCCATCGGCGTCACCGCCATCTGGCTGAATCCAATCTTCGTATCCGGCTGGACCGACGGCGGCTATGACGTGATCGACTTCTACAAGGTCGACCCCCGTTTCGGAACCAACACCGACGTAGTGAAGCTGGTGGAGAAGGCCCATTCCCTGGGCATGAAGGTCATTCTCGACCTAGTGGCCGGACACTCCTCCGTCCAGAACGAGTGGTTCCTCCAGTCCAGGGAAGCGCCAGACCTCCGCTACAGCGACTACTACATCTGGCCATCCTTCAAACCGGATGTCGACCTCCCCAAGCCCGGCGAGATGGACTACGCGCAGATGATGAACCTCAGCCAGAACATTGTCACTAAATTCGTCTCGACGGACGCGCCGAGGGGTCCTTACTACATCAAGAACTTCTTCGACACGCAGCCGGCCCTCAACTTCGGATTCGCCAACCCCGACCCCGAACACCCTTGGGAACAGGCCGTTGATGCACCGGGTCCCATGGCGATGAGAAGGGAAATCAAAAATATCATGACCTTCTGGATGGACAAGGGCGTGGACGGCTTCCGGGTGGACATGGCCGCGAGCCTCGTGAAGAACGACCCCGACAAGTCCGCCACCATCAAACTGTGGAAGGACGATCTCGCTCTGTGGTTCCGCCAGAACTATCCCGAGAACCTGCTCATCGCCGAGTGGTTCAATCCCTCGCAGTCCATCGAGGCCGGCTTCCACGTCGACTTCTTCTGCCACGACGGGAAATACAACTACTCCACCCTGTTCTTCAACACTCCGGGCAGGAGGAACAGCGGCGTGTGTTATTTCGACCTGGACGGCCAGGGCGAGCTCAAGACCTGGTATGACCTCTACAAGTTCCAGTACGACGCGGTGAAAGGGAAGGGCTATGTCAGCATGCCTTCCGGCAACCACGACTTCGTCAGGCTTGCCGCCGGAAAGCGGAACACCGAAGACCAGCTCAAGGTGGCGATGACCTTCTTCTACACCATGCCGGGCGTCCCGTTCATGTACTACGGCGACGAGATCGGCCTCCGGTTCATTCCTGAAGCCCCCTCGAAGGAGGGCAGCGGGCCGCGGGCCGGCACCCGGATCCCGATGCTCTGGGATTCCGGGAAGAACGCGGGATTCTCCTCGGCGGAGACCGGAGACCTCTACCTCCCCCAGGATCCCGACCCGGCCAGAAGGACGGTGGAGAACCAGGAAAGCGATCCGAACTCCCTGCTCAACTATATCCGTTCCATCATCGCCTTCCGGCGGTCCTCCAAGGCCCTCGGAAGCGAAGGCGACTGGAAGATGGTGAGCGACCTCGACCATCCCTACCCCATGGTCTACGAAAGGAGATGCGGGGACGACCGGTGGCTCGTGGTCATCAACCCCTCCTCGAAGAAGGTCTCCGGCGAGATTCCCACCTACGGCGTGAAGCCCGAACCCCGGTTCGGTTCCTACACCAAGGTCACATACAAGGTGGGCAAGGAGACCGACAAGGTCACCCTGTCACCGGTGTCAGCCGTCGTAATGAAAGTCAATTGAACACGTAACACCGTACAGAAATGGGTAATAACAAGACAAGAGCGCTCATTTCCATCATGCTCGCGTTCTTCGTGATGGGATTCGTGGACATGGTCGGCACCGCGACGAATTATGCGAAAGCGGATTTCGCCCTGTCCGACACCATGGCCAACTTCCTTCCATCGATGGTGTTCTTCTGGTTCTTGATCGTCTCCGTGCCCACCAGCATGCTGATGAACAGGATTGGGAAGAGAAAAACGGTTGTGCTCAGCCTGCTGGTAACGAGCATATCGCTCATGCTCCCCCTCTTCTCTTATAGCTTCCCCATGCTGCTCTTCTCGTTCTGCCTCCTGGGCATAGGGAACGCCCTCATGCAGGTTTCCCTGAACCCGCTCGTGTCCCTCGTGACCAGCGGGGACAGACTTGCCAGCACGTTGACGTTCGGGCAGTTCGTCAAGGCGATAGCATCGTTCATCACGCCCCTTCTCGCAAGCTGGCTGGCCGTGCAGTTCTCCTCATGGAGAATCATCTTCCCCATCTTCATGGCCGTCTCTATCCTTGCCACGCTCTGTCTCTGGTTCTCCGATATCCATGAAGAGAGCCGGGACGGGAGCAAGCCTTCGACCTTCTTCCAGTGCCTGTCCATCCTCGGCGAGGGGACGATCCTGATGCTCTTTTTCGGCATCGTCTCCCACGTGGGGATCGACGTGGGCGTGAACACCTGCGCGCCTAAGATCCTGATCGAGCGGGCGGGCCTCCCTCTGGAGACGGCCGGTAAGGCCACCAGCGTCTACTTCATGTTCAGAACCATCGGATGCCTCACGGGGACGTTCATCCTCGCCAAATTGAAGGACAGCTCTTTCTTCGCGGTAAGCGTCCTCCTCATGGTCTTTTCGATGATCGGCCTGTTCTTCTTCACGTCCAAGGCCGCCATCTATGTGTGCCTGGCCCTGGTCGGCTACGGCAACTCGAACATCTTCCCGATCGTGTTCTCCAGTGCGCTGAAAGCCATGCCCGAGAAAAGCAACGAGGTGTCCGGGCTGATGATCATGGGCCTGATTGGCGGAACGATCTTCCCGCTGCTGATGGGCATCCTGTCGGATGCGCTGCATTCCCAGACGGGGTCCGTCATCGTCATCAGCGTGGGGGTCGCCTACCTTGTATTCCTGACGACGAAGCTGATCGCCTCTAACGGCAAAACCGAATGAGCCATGGATGAGAAAAGGAAGAAAGTGATCGTCGGAATCGGGGAACTCCTTTGGGATGTATTCCCGACCGGAAAGGCCATCGGCGGCGCCCCCGCCAACTTCGCCTACCACGCAAAAAGGTTGGGTGAGGAAGGATGGGCCGTCAGCGCCATCGGCGACGACGAACTCGGCAGAGAGACCATGGACGTGCTCCGCCACAAGGGGCTCGCCACTATCGTGGAGATCTGCGACCGTCCCACGGGAACGGTCCAGGTGACCCTCGACGACAAGGGGGTTCCCTCCTACGACATCAAAAAGGACGTGGCCTGGGACAACATCCCCTTCACCGGCCCCATGAGGGAGCTCGCCCATAGGGCCGATGCCGTCTGCTTCGGCAGCCTCGTGCAGAGGATGGGCTCTCGGGAGTCTGTCTTGGCATTCGTCAAGTCAGTCCCGAAGACCTGCCTGAAGGTGTTCGACATCAATCTCCGGCAGGACTACTACTCCAAGGACATCATCGAGTCTTCCCTGGAGCTATCCGACATCTTCAAGATCAACGACGAGGAGATCGGGACCGTCTCGGACCTTCTCGGAATTCCGGGAACGGCGGAAGACGTTTGCCGGACCCTGATCGGGAAGTACAACCTCCGGTATGTCATCCTCACAAAGGGGGCGGACGGCAGCGAAATCGTCACGCCGGACGAAGTCATCTGTGAAAAGGCGGCCGAGGTGGACATCGTGGACACCGTCGGTGCCGGCGACGCATTCACGGCGGCCTTCGTCGTCTCCGTGCTCCGCGGGGACTCCCTCTCCCAGGCCCAGAAAAATGCGACGGAGACGGCGGGATACGTCTGTTCCAAGAAGGGCGCTATGCCCGATTAGACAAAACTTCGAATGAATTATTCTGATATGAAAAAAGCATTGCTGTTCATGGCCGTCGCCATTGCGGCCGTTTCATGCGGGGGCGGTGCCGGCAAGACGGCCGGAAACGTAACCGGAAAAGTGGCGAGCCAGCTCTGGGCCCCCGTGGCATATGCCGAGGTGGCCGTCCAGGGCGGTTCGGCCAAGGCCACAACCGATGTGGCCGGAGCCTTCTCCATCGATGCGAAGGAGGGCGACACCCTCGTCGTCTCACTGCCGGGTTACCGCACGGCGAAGGTCGCCGTCGGAGACGGACCCGTATCCGCCACGCTCAACTACGACCTCAAGACCGTCGTCGTCAACCCCGACAACACCGTCACCTTCTCCTATTCCGCTCCCGGGGCACGTTCCGTCCAGGTGTGCGGCAATTTCTTCCGGCTGGAAAACGGCACCTACGGCGAAGGCATCGCCCAGATGCAGAAAGGCACCGACGGTATCTGGCGGTATACGACCGTCCCCACCAAGAGCGAGCTCTACCGCTACGAGTTCATCATCGATGGGAACTACACCATCGATGCCGCCTCACCCTACACGATCCGTGACGGGGAGGTGCTCCGGAATGTCTTCGTCGTTCCCGGAGAGGTGGGCGACCTCACGATGGTCCAGGACGTACCCCATGGCACCGTCTCCAAGGTTTGGTACCCCTCCTCCTTAGGATACGACAGGAGGATGAGCGTTTACACGCCCGCCGGCTATGAGGCGAACCCGTCAAAGAGATATCCCGTGCTGTACCTGCTTCATGGAGGAGGAGGCGACGAGAACGAATGGCTGAACCTGGGCCGCGCGGCCCAGATAATGGACAACCTCATCGCCCAAGGGAAGACGGTCCCCATGATTGTCGTCATGCCCAACGGCCATGCCGGAATGACAGCCGCCCCCGGCGAGAACAGCAAGGGGTATGCCGAGGCCAAGAGCAGCCGTTTTGCGTCGAGGCTCGCCCCGAACGCCTACGAGGCCACCTTCGGCGAGGTCATTGACTTCGTCGACAAAACCTACCGCACCCTCCCCGACAGGGCCCATCGGGCAATCGCCGGCCTTTCTATGGGTGGCGGCCATACCTATGTGATTTCGGCCAACTATCCCGACAAGTTCGGATACATCGGGCTCTTCTCTGCCGCCGTACGTGACTTCAGCGGAATACCCAACCCCAGCGAGATGACCCGGGACTTCGGCGCGAAGCTCGAGAAGCTGTTCTCCTACCATCCCCTCTACTACATCGCCATCGGGGACGAGGACTTCCTCTACCAGGCCAACAAGGCCTCCCGGGAGATGCTTGACAAGGCCGGGTATGAGTACGAATACCACGAATCAGACTGCGGCCACGTCTGGAAAAACTGGCGACATTATCTGGGAGATTTCTCACAACGGCTGTTCAAATGATCCATACTTGATATCTTGATGGAATTCCCCGGTACGACGGTACTGGGGAATTTATTTTAACCACGTCGCCTCTGCGTGTCCAGACCGCTTTCATCCAGACGCCGCCCGACCTTCCGAAGACAAGAAGGGCGGACAACACGTTTCCTCCCCTTTTCCACCGGAGCGGCAACTCCCAATGGCTATATTCGGCGGTAGGCGGAGTCCAAGGTTATCCTCATGGCAGTCACGGCAGAGCCACTGAAGATGGTCGAGGTGGTACATGTCGTAGCCCAGATAGCGGTAGCCGGGATGGTGCACGACGAGGTCGCCCTTGCGGCCGCATATCGCGCACCGGTAGCCGTCATCGTGCTTCACCTGCAATGCCACGAGGTGCCCGTAGCGTGTGTCGAGGAAACCTCGGTGTTACCATCAGTTGCGGCTAGAATTCCTGTTTGCCGCCGTCTTCGTTCATCTCCTCGTACCGCTTCCGGTTCAGGCGGAACAGAAGATGACGTCTTAACGGGTGCCAAGTGGCCGTTCAAGTCTCGTTTTCCGCGCTGAGGACGGTTTATTGCATCTTCCCCACCACGTCGGCCTTCACTTTGAAGAAATTGTTCGGGGAGTCTTCGAGGAGGCGGTATTCACCGTGGTTGCCCCAGGGGGCGGGGCGGTCGGAGATGGCCATGTCCTCGCCCGTGTCGTTGGAAACGTAGGGCTTGACGGCGGTTTGCCAGGCACGGATGCGGGAAACTGACTGCCTGTAACTGAAGAGGCCGCCATCCTGGCAGAGCTGCTGGAGATACTGCTTGTACCGGGTTTTCCAAGCGCTGTTTTTCAGAATCTTCGTCATCA
>Ga0326514_10001538_pt1 | contig 15022 bp, 34 predicted proteins | sample 3_2548_0518_D_FD_203653 | JGI IMG/M metagenome (GOLD analysis project Ga0326514, IMG submission 203653) | Bovine rumen microbial communities from UC Davis, California, United States - 3_2548_0518 | ecosystem: Host-associated > Mammals > Digestive system > Stomach > Rumen | place: USA...
ATTATATAGATAGATATTTGGGATTTGTGGAATTTGAGTTGGGAGATCAGGAATGTGGATAACTTTTTTGAGATTGAGGATTAGGAGAGGTTTTTATTGAAGAATTTAATGTGGATAAGTTCATAGGGGATTGTGGATAAAAGATGTAATGGATTCTTTTTTATTTGTTTCTGGTTATAAATTGGGGGGAGGTTATAGGGGATAGGGAAGATTGAGAGGGGAAGAAGATTCATATATATGGTAGAGATAAGATAAGTGAGAGGATAGAGGGAGAACTATATGTAGCGGTGAGAGAATGAGAAATATACAATATATGGGGAATTTGGGTTGCCGTGTGGATGAAGCTCGTTCGGGATCTATGCAGGTTTCAGCCGCCCAAATCGTTCATTTTACCCCCCAAATAACCAAAAACAAACTATAATTTGTCGGATTCTGATTTTTTTGCCGGTCTGAAATCCGGTGTACATTTGACGTGTCGAAAGACACCGCCGAACTTGGTTACGACCGGTTCACATGACGGTATCCGGTAGACACCATATGTTGTAGCACGTCCTATCTGGCTTCCAGACGCAAGGCGTACTTCTTTGATAACTTCATATTGTACCACGTTCATACTGGAACTATGGCTATAACCAGCCCTAACACTGCTGGACGCTTATCTGCCCATACTCTCCAAAAAAGACGTGTCTGTCTCTTGACCACGAGCATCCATCTCCGACCAGTGACGAGAAAACTGTCTGTCGGATTCTCAGGGTATCAGTCTCGTTAAGCATGGATAAGGCGGTACTTTGGAGTAAATGGTCTACAGACCTGCCCTGTGCTGTTATCCTGCGCATTGGTAACTTGCGCAGTTTGGGAAAACCTTGTTTTCGGGTGAATTAGTGAATCCGGCGAGATTTTGAGTGTCTGCCGGTATACAAATAGTGCAACTCTGGGCGCATAGACTCATTCTATGCCGTGGCAGGTGATATTTTTATAGGCGACTCGTGCTCGTTCCCTGTCTGTTTTGGCGGTTTTGTCGTGAAAAAACTGTCTATCGTTACCTTCGCCTTTGGCAAGCGTCAAGTGACGGTATCTGTGCATAGTTTCGACTATACATGGATACGGTCACTTGACCGCAACTAATTATTTTAATGACCAGCTATGGGTCGGTACATAGCAAGGAGTTTACAATGGCTAAAAACATGAACGTAGTAACCGCTGATTTTCTTACCCTTGGTGCTGGCTTTGACCAGGGTCTGGACACTATCGCTTGGGCTTCTCGTCAGTCTGTTCTCTGGGAAGATGCTCGTGATATCTTCGAACTGGAACTGCTCGAACTGGGGGGGCGTCTGGTCGAGAACTATGATGACGAGTGCGGTCTTATCCTGACCGTGGTCGGCTTGGATGATAACGTGGAAGTCCGCAAGGTCGCTGACCGCTTTGGCACCATGCTCGAAGATGCTCATGCTCGTATTGCCGATGCTCGCAAGTCCGGCGAACGTCTGGTCAAAAAGGCTACTGGCTTGGTTCCTGATGACTTGACTGACGCTATCCGTTGGTATCAGATGACCAGAGAAGCCAATACCACTGGCGAGTATAAAGAACTGCGCAGAAAGCCTGCCAAAGACGGATCTATGGAGCGCACTGTCACGGTCAAGCGGTCTCTGGAGACTGTTCTGGTCGAGATGTTCGAAAATCTGGGCATGGGCAACGTGACTGGATACACTGCCATGAAGTTTGCTTCTCGTTTCATCGAGCGTGTTTACACTGGCAAGTGCTCCAGCAAAACTGGCAGTCATGCCTTTAAGCCTGTGAACAAAAAGTCCGTAGGCAAGGATTGCATGAATATTCTTCTGGACACCATTTTCAACGGTGCATACCGTCCTGACCGCAACGATGACGGTTCTTTCGTCCTTGACGAGTTCGGCAATAAAAAGTTCGTCAAGTGTGGCGGTGGCTATCATCTGGAAAAAGACTTCGAGGGCGAGTGGGCTGTCATGACTGCTCAGAACCAGAAAAAGGATGAAGACAACGGTGTTGTCTCCCTGTCCTTTGGCAAGCCCATGGGCTACAAGATTGTTCGCAACGCTTAATTAAATCCCTGACCAACTCCCGGATTGCTATCAGATAGGGCACCCATGGACTCAACATCCATGAGTGCCCGATTGTGGTAACAATTATGCACATTTTAAAAAAGGCAGGTACAACATGAAAATGTATAAAGTTGTCCGTAAAGCTACGCTTGCGGAAAAACGTCACTATGGCACTGAGTATGTGGAGTTTTATACTCGCAGTGCGATTATGGCGTCTACTTGCACATGCAATGGTGCTATAGGCGAGTTTGAACAGGTTGACGTTGATTGGAGCATGCAGTTTGCTCCAATGCGTGGCAATGATGAAATGTAACCACGCTGGGCGCAGTGCATGGAGTAGGTTAATGCCATTCTGTGCACTGCAATCATGGGTTCGACTCCCATGCGTGGACTCGTCCCGACTGGGACTTACTTTTGACCGAGCACGCTGTCTTTTAGATTGCGTGCTATTTTTATGCCCGATTATTCGGGGAAAGGGGTGACTATGAATACCGACAAACTGTTCCACAATCAGGATGAAACTATGGAGAACATCATGCTGTTCTCCCCTATGCCTGTTCTTCAGGCAATTCAGGAATCCTATCTGGAGTCCATCCTTGCGGACATGCAGGAAGAGGACGCCGAGATTTTCGGGGAGTCTGTCCCTGTCCACAAGTCGGGCAAGTCCCGTAAGTCTCGCCGTGCTGTCCGCATTGAGCACAACAAGACTCACAAAGGGTCTGACCGCAAGCACGGCAAGCGCCACGGGGACAAGTATCTGGAATCCCTGTCCCGCAAGAAGTATCTGGAAGCCGACAACTACGACCATCCGACTTTCAGAGTAGAAAAGGGTAAGCTGCGCCCTATCCATGACGTAAGACGGGAACGGGAAACTGCGAGATTTCATGATGCATTGGACATCTCCCCTGTGGAACGTCTGACCGCTTCCGTACTTGCCCGCATGTCTAATCATGTGTTCATGTGGGATGAGCAGGTGGTCTGGGATCTGACAGAAGCCCTGTGCGAAGAGTACAGACAGGTATTTCCTGACGATTCCTATATCTGTGTGTATGGTAACCATGTAAATCTGTACATGCAATATATGGATGAAAACGGTATCTTGCAGGATGAAAAGCGCTATACCCTGCGCTAACGTTTAATCCCTCATAGCCGACACACAAACGGGCATTAGAACGCAGAATCTGTTTGTGTGTCGTAATGTAGAATTAAACACAGTCACAAAAAGAAAGGAAAATAAAATACCATGCTCATTTCAACACTCTTGACCGCACTTTTTACAGTGCAGGTCAAGGCAACTGTAGTTAACGTGTGTCAGTGCCCCGACATTGTCACATTCGAAGTCCCTGACGGAAATATTTATAACCAATATGGGGACGGTCTGCATGTTGGGGATATACTGATAGCGCAGTATAATCCAGTCACAAAGGAATTCCATATTGACTGGTGAAAGGAGATTACCATGTTTCATTATGGCTACAAGTCTGAACCGAAAATGATTCAAGCAATCGCAAAGATCGTGCGCACAAAGGGATGTGTGGTAGAACACATGTTGGAGTGTGGCAAGGGAACTATGTCTCTGAACGGATTCCGTGTAGAGACATTTTATAACAAGGAAATGGGTTACTATTTCCTGTGTGATTGAGAGAGGGGGATAGATGAATGAAACCTATCTATCATAGGGAAATCGGCACCTACGAACACCCGCACTTAGTGCGCCGTGGACGCAGAGAGTTTATGGCAACGCATTTCATTTTGTCCACTGTATCCATAGACAACGGAAACACATGGTACTATCTGGGTGAAACCACGGACTATCCATGTTCGTCTTTCACTCACGCACAAGACATGCTCGATCATTTTGTCGGGGAAGACAATGATCCCGAGGTCGAGTATGTAATGAATCCTATCATCTGGGCTATGTTGCCCAAAGAGAAAGTGAGGTAAAGATTAAATGAGCGAACTTTATATTGATCTCCAGAAGCAGTTTATCCGCAACTTTGACGGAGACATGGAAACCGCACGTAATGCATTCCATGCGTATTGGGATACATTGGAATGCTGTGCAAAGGAAATTTATGACTTCCTGTGTGAGAAGTATAACGGGAGCAAGGAAAACCGGGCACAGGGAATTCTGCGTCAAGAAGTTGTAGAAGAGTACGTGAAACGGTATTTCCGTGTTCCTCCGCAGTTTGCAAGGGAAGTGGTTCAGGTTCTGATTCTGCCGGGAACCGACTACCACACCTACATCACGGAAAGACAAGGGGGTGGGATTGTCATATGAAAGAGAAAGATCCTCACAAGGTAACTGTTGTTCTCCGAGACTGGAGCAAGTCTAAAACCCAAAAGGGAAATGCTCCAGTTGCGGAAACGCACACTAAAATTAAAAAAGAAAAAGGAGCGTAATATGTCAACAAAAGAAATCAAAACCGCAACCATTAACGAGTACAAATGGCTGTACAGAATCGCCGTGAACAATGGAGACTGGTTCATGGCTGAATATTATGAACAGCTTATCAAAGAGAGGGTGGAAGAGAAATGATACAAATAAATGAAGACCAGCTTGCACGTATTGCTGAATTATATGATGTGTGCGAAATACTATGTGACGGATTCAAAGAAGACTATTTAAGGGCACGAAACGCAAATAATACTAAAGAAGCGGAACGTGCTTATCAATATAGTACAATCTGTCATGCAAGAGAATTTGCATATAACAATATATTGCAAATTTTGGGATTACGTGTGACCAAAGATGTACAAGGGAATCATAAAATCATCAAAAGGTAAACCGTCCTAATCAGATTCCGCACACACAATCCACAAGAGAAAGCAGAATGGATTGTGTGTGTCAATGTGAAGAGGACTCTTCACAAGAAAAAATTATTTTATTCAAAGGGCATAGCCCAGAAAGGAAACACATTATGGCAAACTTTAATCCCGCAATCCGCAACACAACCGCAATTCAGGCAAACGTAATTGACGCAGAAAACTATTCTCTCATGACTCCGTCTGCAAGAGAAATCGTTCTGTTGGAAGCAAAAGGTGGATTGTTCCCCGACCAGTCTTTCAGTGCTAATGTCTGGAACAATCGTCTCCTGCCTTGGGACGGTGTGGGTGTTGATGTTAGTGAATGCCTGACAACGGAAGCTATGGCACATCTTGCAGGAATTGATTTTCCTGTTGAAGAAGTCCCTTTGTTCATCCCTGATGATATTCAGAACGTAGAGAACTATCTTCAGGTGCCAAATAAAAAAGCAATTCTGAGGGTGAATACACTCCCCAATGGAAAGATAGAGAAATACTATCTTGGAGATGGTTCTGCAAACATGGGAGTTATCCCTAACAAGGGAGCAGGTTCTATTCTCGATCTTGCGGACGTGCTTCATAAAATGGGATTTTCCTTTGTTAATGCAGGAATGTTTGATAAAGGTAAAGTGATTTATATCACGATGAAGTCTTATAAGGGAATTAAATATATCGGAGAGGTTCCTGTAGAGCACTATTTGGTACTCGTCAATAGTTTTGACGGAAGTAAACCGTTCATGATTATTGATACACCGATTTGCCCTAAATGCAAAAATTCTCTGAATATGGGAATTAAAAAGGCAACTTGGAAAATTACCATTCGTCATACCCGTAACGCTCCGTTCCGTGTGGATGAAGTGAAACAGCAGCTGAATGGATTTATTGAATATCAGAAAGCACTGGAAACATTCATTGAAAAAGCGAGATTGATTCCCATGAGTGAAGACTCTGTTCATGGTCTGATTAATCTGATTTTCCCGATTAACGAAGACATGAATCAGCTTGCTATTGATCGTGCCGAACGGAAACGTGCAGACATGTTCATGAGGTACAATGCACCTGACCTTGTAGGAATGGAACATTGCGTTATGAGAACGGTTCAGATGTTGACTGACTATTATAGTCCAAACCATGTCGCTCCTTTAAGGCAGACAACTTATGGACGGACGAACAATTTCGAAAAGAGTTTGAACGGTAATAGCGATCTGGATAAAGCAATCGGGTATCTGGACGCAAAATATAATCTGTTCTAACGCAAACCAATGTCCACTATTATTAACCAATGTCCACGTTGTGTTAATAATAGTGGACATTAATTAAAATTGAATAAGGTAAAAAATAAAATTAAATTATTTTAAAAAGAAAGAGAGGATTATCTAATGACTACTATCAATTTCACAAGCAAGGCAATGTACAATGTTATCATGACCAACGCAAAAGAATGTGGCGGTAAATACTTTGCAGAAATTCCGCTGGAAATGTTGACTGTTGATGATGCATACCAGCGTCACGAAATGGTTACAGATGGTAGAATTCGTAAGCTGAAAAACAATTGGGACAAATTCCTGTATGATGCTTTGCGTGTTAGTCCTCATCCTGAAGAGGGAATGTTCTACATCATTAATGGATATCATAGATGGTGTGTGCTTAAAGAACAGGGAAAAGAAACAGCGGTATGCGAGATTCTGGTAGATTTGGCAAAGCTTGAGCCAACAGAAAGAAGAGTTAAAGAAGCGGATATTTTTGCAAAACAGTCTGTTGCGGTAGAAAGGGTATCCGCAAGACAGATGCATAACGCAAATGTTCTGACGGGAAATCCTGCGGATGTATTAATTCATGAACTGTGCAAAAAATACCACATTTCAAAAGAGAAAATTACTTCTTTTGTTCAGGCAAAAAGAATTGCTACAAAGAATATTAATTATCTGGATGAATCACTTAATGTTATTTGTTCTACTGATTGGAGTGAAGAGTCTACTGGATTTTCAGATCATGTGCTGTATGCTCTTGAGTTCATTTTTGAATATCATCCTGATAGGGTAAAAGATATTACAACAGAACTTATTAAATGGTTTGAGACTATCGATCCAGATATGGTTCTGGCAAACGGAAAGACGCACTTCTATATGAGAAAGCACAATAGAATTTGTATGGCTCTGGAAATTGAACATCATCTGCATCAGACAATTGGATTGCCTCGTACTTACACAAGTAAAAAGATTGGTGTTAAAGCTATGAAAGAAAATGATGAAAGGATTGGTGCATAATATGAAAGATATAATTAAATACATTGCAAGAGAACTCGATTACCGCAATGAATTCACAACGGAAGAGGCGGTTATCTATACCGTTCTTGCGATTGTAATATTTGTATTCGCCGCATGTGGCGAGTCGATTATTCTGAGTTTGTTTTAATTAAATAATCATATATAAACAAAAGGAGATTTATCATGACCAATAACGTAAACATAATCACAGTATTTGATGCAACGATTTTTACTCTTCTTGCAAATCACCTGAACGAGGGAAGACAGAATCCCGAGGTCATAACCATGAAGGAAATCATGGTGGCACTCATGGGCGAAGAATTTTTGGAAAATATTCCAGACGAACCCGTTCAGGTTATTGTAACAAACGAGGCAAGAATGTTTGGTGCGATTAACGTCTACAACGAAGACTGCATCAGGCAGGTGCAGGAAAAGTTGCATGCAAATAACTTTTACGTGCTTCCCTCTTCAAAGCATGAAGTCATCTGTGTACCTACTGACGGAATTGAGGTCGATGACCTGCTAACTATGGTAACAGAAATCAATCAGACGCAGGCTAAGGAAGAGGATCGTTTGGGTGATTTCGTGCTGTACTATGACGGAGACACAAGACAGCTTGTTAAAATCGCTGAAAAATAAAATTAAATAGATTCGTTTCCAGACAAAACCCACAAACAGAAATGCTTGTGGGTTTTGATGTGGGAATAAGTCCACGCAAAAGAAAGAGAGGTAAATTAAATGGGCGCTATTATCAAAACACCTGACGGACAAGAAACCACGTTCATCTGCTTATCCGATGCCGTATCAAAGGCAAAAGAACTTTGCGGAGATGAATTAATCGACTTCATTCTGGAAGAAACAAGCGAAGCAGGATATAACGAAGACACAAAGGCGTTGTCCCCTGTAATGCCCTTACTTGAAGCAGCTTGTTTCTGGGATTCGATCCCTAACGGAAACGAACCGTCTGAAGCAGATAAAGAGTACAGCGTTGCTGAAGAGTACCAGTCAATGCTGATTGAAATCAGAGACATCATTGATGAAAGAATCATGCCTCTGATTGAGGGAAGATTGAATAGACAGAAATTGTCTGAAGCTGTTTCAGACATTCGTAAGATTTCCGTCAACTGGTAAGGAAGGAGCGAAATGAAAGTATACAAATATAATTCTGTCCTGAACGAGAATAGAATTCCTGTTATGGTTCAGGATAAAACAGTTTCCTACAAGGTAGATAATCGCAGAAAATTCGAATGTAGTTCAGATATGTATTATCTCGGTCGTGCATTAAATCTTCATAACATGCCTGACGAATATGTGTATTGCGCATGTTTTGATTGCCGTATGCATGTAGTCGGTTTCTTTGAAGTGAGTCACGGAAGTGCGTTATATAGTTTGATTGATAAGAGAAGTGTATTCCAGAAAGCACTTCTTTTAAATGCCGTATACATTTGCCTGATGCATAATCATCCGTCAGGCGATGTTGACCCGTCAAGGGAAGATATTGAGATTACAAAAACAATCAAAGCAGCTGGAGACATGATTGGCATCGGTCTGGTCGATCATGTGATTGTGACTGATGGTTGTTATTGTTCCATGAGACAGAATGAAGGTACAAGCAGTATTTTTTAAAGAAAGGAAAATTAAAACATGAAAAAGTATATTCCTGTCAAAGCAAATAACAAAGGAACCACTGACCTGCGTGTTGAACTCACCTATGATCTGGGCGGTTACAATATGTTTGACTACACCGAAAAACCCAGAGGTTACTATCTTGTCGTGACTCCTGTAACAAGGCAGTCAGGTTTTGAATCGTTCACCGCATTTACTGGTTTGCGGAAATGTATCAAAGAAGTAAAACGCAAATCGAAAAGTGCAGAACTGTCTGCAATCAAGGAAGCGGAATTGGTTGAAAAGCAGATGATCAACCACGTACTTACAACAAACAAATTGGAACTTGCTTAATTAAAAACGGAAAGGAAGAGGTAATTAAATTATGATGACAATCGACAACACCCGTAATACAAAAATTCCTGCATACAATCTGTATCTCGATCCTGAAACACAGATTCACATCTCTGACGGAAACGGCAAGATGGGCAAGGGCGTATATAATATCAGTCTTCTGCCGGGGGCTGGTTACCTGAAGTTTAAGGGAACTGGCAAGTTCTGCAAAGGGAAAATGCTGACAAACATCAAGGGAACTTGCGGTGGTGTTTGCGAGAAATGCGGTTGCATGAAGACCTGTTATGCAATCAAATCCCTGATGCGTCAGCATAACACATGCACACAGGCTTGGGGTGAGAATACGCTTCTTGCAAGGGAAGACAGAGATAGATACTTCAAGGAAATCGAAAGATTCCTGTCTCTGAATCTTGCCCCCGTGTTCCGCTGGCATGTCAGCGGTGAGATCATGGATGAAGATTATTTCTTCCATATGATTCAGATCGCTATCCACAATCCTGACACACAGTTCTATGTCTACACAAAGGCATATGGAATTATGGAAGGACAAGAGAGACGGATTCCTCACAACTTCCATGTTCTGGTTTCTATCTGGCATAAGAATTATAGTAATCCTTTTGGACTGCCAGAATTCATATATGACGACGGAACAGAACCGGGACTTGAAACTGTTCCCCATTGTCCTGCCGTCAATCGAGACGGAAAAGAAACTGGTGTGACCTGTGCCATATGCAGGAAGTGCTGGCGCGTCAAAGATGGTGATAAGATCGCCGTTTACGCACACTGAAGATAATTAAATCCACAACAGAAATGTTCACAAAATGTTTACAATTGCGTGAACATTTCTGTGGTATGATTAATAATGTGACAAGTGAAAATTAAATAAAATGAAAGGAGCAAAAACAAATGAAGCCTACATTTACCAAAGAAGGAAAAGCAGTTGTTAAAGACTTTATCGCAAATCTTGCGGCACTCCAGAAAGAAGTTGTAGACGCAGGAAAGGGTACTGTGGGAGATGTAGAAATCCCCACGGAAGAGGATATTCTTCAAGACATTCTTTTCTATGAAGATGATTTTGAAAATGGTATTTGGTATCCAGTTGCCGAAAACAGTGATTATGGTGAATGGTTATTTCTTAGATTATATGAAGATTATATTTGGGAATAAGAAAGGAGTGATAGTAAATGAGAGTTAGATGCAATTGGTGCGAATGGGTTGGAAATGAAGATGAATTAATTATCATAGACGAGGTTGAATATTGTCCTCATTGCGGAAATAAAGGAATGCTGATGGATATTGAAGATGAAGAAAGCGAGGAAGAAGAATGATTCTGAGATTTAAAACTCCCGATGCTAAAGCAGGAAGCCACAGATACGATTGCGTGGCATTCAACACAGAAACGGAACTGTATTGTAGTCAGGATTGGGTTAAGACTGATCCAATGACAAAATGTAAAATCGTTCAGTCCAATATGGATATTCAGGATATAATCTTGGAATGTGATTTCAACGGATACAGCGAAGCACGTTCGAGAGATGAATTCTTCGGAATTGAAAAAAGAGAAACAGAAGACTTGCCGTTCAACTAAAGAAAGGAGCAAAACAAAATGAACTGTGAAGGATGCCTGTGTAAGAATATGGAAAAGATTATTGTAACTAACATCGAATGGGATACTGACAGAGAAGACATTCCTGAACTTCCTACAGAAGTTTCACTTGACAGATGGACAGATGACGAAGAAGAGATTCTGGATTGCACAGCCGATATACTGTCTGATCTGTATGGTTTTTGTGTGTTTAGTTTTGAGATTCATTACGGAAAGGAAGAAAACAAGTGAAAGATTTAACAAAAGTCACATTAACATTTACACCTTCTGAAGCGAACATATTCTGTAATGTTCTTTTAAAAGGAATTGAATATTATACAAACCATCAGGGCACAGAAACAGTTAACCCTGCATGGTTGTGGGGAATACTGGCAGATGTAAGTACTTATATGTATGAGCAGAATGTAAATGAAAGCGAGGAAGAATAATGATCAGGGCAACAAAAATGAGCGGAATTTTCCTGTATTCTGATAACAATAAAATGGGTATCTTTATTTCACCCACTTATCCTTTGACTCAAAAAAAGGAAAAAGAAATTTACGATGTGGCTATCAAAGCATATGAAGATTGGATGGGTTGTGAAAATGAGTCGGAAGACTGGGCAATTGGTGATTGGATAATGGAGCAGTTAGCAGTTGCAGGATATAAAAAGGAAGAGGATTATTATATGTTCTTCGACAGCGATTGGGATTAAGAAAGGAGCGCACATGACTAAAAGATTTATGAAAGAATATGGAAATGACATTTTAAAAAGAAAAAAGGAAATGTCTTATTCTAAAGAAAAACTGACAGAAATACATATAAGAATTAACAAAGCAATAAAAGTATATGACAGAGGTTATATTACCGTAGCAGAAACGATGAGGGCGCTTGTTGATATTGATAATGATTATTGAAAGGAGCACGCAATGAGTAACGGTTACAGAATCAACGTAGCGCATAACGGAAGACATTTCTTTGCCACCGATCCTGAGTCAGCATGGACAAAGGAAAAAGCAAAAGAACTATATGAAACTATTAAAAAGAAATTTCCTGAATCTGAGGGATATACAATCATGGTAACTTACTGGCATTCGATTGGAGAACATATTGAATTTTAAATGAAAGGAGTACAAAAAATGACATACAGTTTTGAAGCAAAAGTAAGTGGTTACTATCACATTGAAGTTGAAGCAAATAGTCTGGAAGAAGCAAAGAAAAAAGGATTAGATGCTTATTATGAAGCTGACTTTGGAAGCTTGGAAGACTGCGAAACTGAACACCTTTGTGTGTCTGATGAAAACGACAATGATTACTATTATTAATTAAAGAAAGGAGATAAATAAATGAAATACTTTAAAGCTACAATTCAAGAAATCCGCACCAAGGAAGTCTTCTTTGAAGTGCCTGACAACGCAGACCACACAATTGCGGAAGCGCAGTATGATGCCGCAATTTTTGGAGACCTTCCAATGGAGGAATGCGACAAGGTTAACTTCACAGATTTTGATAGAGGCGTTGAATATGAAACACGTCTTGTCAGAATGAAAGAAGTTGATATGAAAAAAGAAGAGGAATACGCAGACAGATATTATGAATTTCCTGAATGCGTAATGTGGGACGAAGAACAGAATTGTATAACGGAAGGATGGTGCGATTAATGTTCAAACTTAAAGAAAACAAAACTGTAGGCAAACATTTCGATTCTGATTGCTATGCATATTCTGGCATCAAGGATGTATACGGAAATTCTTGTTATGTAATAATAAACTACATGCTGGAAGAATTCAGAATAGTCGGAAAGAATCCGTACTATTCAGCGGACAGAAAAAGATTACCTAAACACGTTATTGTGCCGAAATACTTACCCGTAATCGATTTAAAGAGAAGCGTGGCAAGAGAACTTGAAGCAATGTTTCCTGATTATGTTCATAATATGTGGACGATTTGGGATGATTAAAGAAAGCGAGGTAAAAGAAATGGCAGAACTTGAGAAAATCCTGAAACCCCTTATGGAAATTGCAGATGATGAAACATTCTGTGTAGAAGAATATGAAGCTATTAAAGACTACATTGAAGCAAAAGAATTCATAAATGTAACCACTGAAGACTGGCAAGAAATTGCGGCTCGTGGTTATGATGTAGGTTGGATGATTGAATGCTATGTTCCTTATCTTCCAAAGGAAAAGAAATTAAATATAGCAAAACAAATATGGGATGAACTTGCTGACGTACCTACTATCGATGCAGAATATGATTTACTGATTGACGCCGATTTCAGATGTTGGAGCAAGGGAAGTGTGGTAATTGAAATCTGGCAGGACATTGAACACTGGTTTGGTGTGAGCGTAGCAACTGATTTAATGAATATGTGAAAGAGGTAAATAAAATGAGCGACTTTACAGAAACACTTACAAAAATTGAAGCAATCGAAAATACACATGAACGTGTAGACGTAAGCAACTTCTATGTAAGCAATCACCTGAGAGAAAATGATTGTTGTATTCCCTCAGAGGATTGGAAAATGATTCTGTATTATGATTTCGATCCTTGGTGTTTGATTGAGGATGTTACAGAACATTGGACACCAGAACTGAAACGGAAAGTAGCCAAGATTTGGTGGGAGAAATTCGAAGAAGTTGATATCGATGACTACGGAAACATCAGGTTGGATTTCATGTTCTGGGAAACGGGCACTGATCAATTCGATATTATGGAAGCTTTTAAAGATTTCTTTGGTATTGATGTGATAGAAGACAAAGATTTTATGGGCATGGTTGGATTTATAAATGGAGATTATTTGGTAAACACACTTAAAAGGAATCAGGAGGAAAAAGAAATGACAAGAGAAAAAGAAACAACTATTTATTTTGCAGATGGAAGAGAAGCAGACATTTATCGATACAAGCCTAATGAATATTGTATTCAATTCAATGATACAGGGTCAAGGGAATATGGCTCTTATCTGAAAATTTTAAACATAATTAAAGATTATGAAACAAAATTAACAGACGCAAATAAAAAGGATAATGAAGAGAATCACCCGATGACTTCATACGGCAATTGTATGAATCTTTGGACAACGGGCGGCGATTATGATGTATTCATTATAATGCATGAAGCTGAATCGCAAGACAATTTTGAAAGAATTGTCGATTGCAATGTGGAAGATACTTGTCACACAATAATGCAAAATAATAATCTTTCTGTAAAAGAGAAAAAAGAAATAATTAAAACAATAGTTGACGCATATACAGATTATGGAATTCAGGTAATCATTGCAGAAAGGAGATGATAATTAAACATGGCGATTCTTACAAAACACGCATCGATGCGAATGTCGCAACGATGTGGCATTCAAAAGAAAACACAAGCTAAAGTAGTGCGCCGTGCATGGAGACACGGACTTACGCACAGCGAATCATCTGTTGATCCAAACTTGAAGCGTTGGATTGATGGTTTGTATCTCTCGCAACGCAAACCAAATAAAATACTGCTTTACGGAAATGGAGCGTATCTATTCAAGGATGATGTACTGTTGACTGTAATACACATTCCTGAGAGTTTACAGGAGTGTGTGAATCGGTTAAGGAAAGAAAAAGGATTTAGATTAAATAAATAAAAGAAAGGAAAATTAAATGAAAGCGTACAAACTTGTAAAACAGAAAAAAGATGGTAAACTGTATCCGTTATTTATTGATAACAGTTGGGCAAGAGAGATTGGAATATGGTATGAAGCGGGGTTGTTCCCAAAGGTAGGTTTTCAGCCACGCAAGGGATATCATATGTGCTTTATCCCTTATGCACCGCACTTAAAGGAAGACCTCGCAAGTGGTGAACATCGTGTCTGGGTTGAATGCGATATCGAGGATTATGAAGTTTATGATAGACCTGCACAACAGGGCGGTCAGTGGTTACTTGCACAACGAATGCGAATTAACCGTGTACTCACTAAAGAAGAGGTTAATAAAATACTTGAAGAGAAAAGAGAGGTGGCATAAATGCAAACAATTGATTATGATTTTCGACAGCCTTATGAAGACTTCGGGAATGCAATTATTGTTAGAGCCTGTGAAGATTATGTAGATGCTCTAAAGGAATTAAAAAAACCCAAACCGACTGATTCTAAAAAAGAAAAAGCTTGGACTATTAAACAATACAATGCACTTCAAGAGATACGGAATATTAATCGTTTCTTTAGAAGTAGGTTGTACTCGTTTATCACATCAGTTGATCCTGATTATATTATTCAGAGATTGATTGAAGAACATGCAACAAAAGAAATTATTGAAAAGGTAAATAATACACCATTTGAAGTAGAAAGGATTTAA
>Ga0326514_10001539_pt1 | contig 15018 bp, 33 predicted proteins | sample 3_2548_0518_D_FD_203653 | JGI IMG/M metagenome (GOLD analysis project Ga0326514, IMG submission 203653) | Bovine rumen microbial communities from UC Davis, California, United States - 3_2548_0518 | ecosystem: Host-associated > Mammals > Digestive system > Stomach > Rumen | place: USA...
AGGACACTTAATTCCCATTACGCTCCTCCAGTTTCTTGTTGGCTCTCTCCATTACACAATGTACTTCACAGTCTTCACATAACACCCACGGATAAGGACATTTATCGTCGAGTATAGGGCAAGCATCATTTTCTTTCTGTTGCTTTTCCTTATGCTCCTCATACAGTTTTATGGCTTCCTTTGCGGACTTGAGATCAAGGACGTTTATATCCCCATGCTCCCCGAAAATCTCAAACTGCTGGGTAGAATCCATTCTGATAACTTCTCTGGCAACCTCCCACGCATCCTCAAGCCCTTGCTCATACACCGCATCAAAAGCCTGCTGTGTCACTACTTGCCCATCTTTGTACCCATCTTTATATCCTTTGTTATATGCATCTGTGACACACACCTTTGTCTGTTTTATGATCCCATCTATTGCACTATAATCTTTACTCATCCTCTTCCCTCCAGCTAAATTCATTACAACCCTCTGGATCGCAATCTATCTTGCAGCCACAGACGAACCACTCTCTTGATACTGAATTAAAGTAGGCGTAATATTCTTCGTAGTCCCACTCGGCGTATTTACAATCTTGGCATCGTTCATTCATTCCGTGTACTCCTTTGCCAGTTCTAAAACTATCTCCATGCTTTCAACCAGATCCATGTTCAAAGTAGCGGGTATATCATCCTCAGGACTCTCTATCGCAACGCACGCCCTTACAAACATGAGAAAACTTTCTACAACTTCGATTGCCTCTTTATCCTTCATCCTTATCCCTCACTTTCTGACTTGATATATGCGTTGAAGTCATTTCTATCCATAAGGCAACCACAAGACGGGCAATAATTGCTTGCAGTATCGTGTATCTCTCCACACTCTGAACATTGTGCATATATAAATCTTCCGTCAAGTCTAGGCAACCATTCTCCGCTTATTTCTTCAAGATAATCATTGAATATGCTCATAGCCTCATACATTGTGATAGTTTGCTTAACCTTATCAGATTTTTCATACATTTTTTCTCTGTAACTATCTATCGCCTTGCTTTTCTGATATGTCTTTGTTATCATTCCTTATCCCTCACTTTCATATCTTCTTTGACAGCAGATAGTAGAACTTCCTGCGGTAATGGTAAAACTGCGCTCTCTCGTAGGGAAGGTTATGCTCCGCCTTGATCCGCTCAAAGGTCATCCCTTTTGTGGTAGCCATGATCATGATGTATCTGGCTACATCGGGGTTAGTCTCTTTTGCCGCCTCTTCTATCAGTTCCATCTTTGCTCTAAGCTCCGCCCTACGCGCTGCCAGCCTCTCAGTCGGGTCTGATGTTCCACCCTTGCCGTGTGGCATATCGTCCACCACTACCGCGCTGACAGAATCCTTGAGTGAGTTGTATTCTGCCAACCATGCGTTGTATCTGAGCGCATAATACTTTGCGCTTAAAAGCTCTTCCTTGCTCAGGGCATATTTGCCAGTGTAAAAATCTCTACTCATACCTTATCCACCTCAAATCCATAGTAAATATCTGTCTTTGATACCGCGAACGTGTAAAGCCCATTCCATAGGATTACGTTGCTCGTTGACTCCGCCACTACAAGATACCCCTTCTTGCGTCTTTTGCCCTTCCCCTGATACTCTACGATTTCGCAAGTCTGTCCCGGTCTGTAATGGATTGAGGCGTTTATATGATCTATTGTCATGCTACCCCCTATCTAACCTTGAAGTAGTTGTAGTGACCGCCATTTTCTGTGCAGTCACCGCACCACTTTGTACCCGACTCCACGCACATAGCGCACTTTTCCTTTTTTGTACTACCTAAAACGGCCTCGATCATCTCATCGCAAAGCACTACGTCTTCTCTCGGGGCCAGAAGATTTTCTCTATACATCTTCAGGGCCTTATTGATGACCAGCCACTCTGCAGGCGCAACGTCAAGGGTCAAGCATCTGACTGCGCTACCCTCTGTATGTATCTTCGCTACCATTTACAACCTCCTTACCGACACCAGACGATTCTGTGGGGCAAAGCCTTCCATCTCGAACGCCTTCTTAACTGCCTGATCCGCATCCTTCGCTTTCACTCTGGTAACTGAATATCTTCCAGTATGACCAGAGATGTAACATACCTCATACATCTTCTATCTCCTCCATGATCTTCTCTATTGCCTTGACTACGCCCTCTTTGGCTATCACGTCATTAGGGTAGTCCTTTGTCTCCTCAAGGAAGTCCTTCCACGCCACAAGGCTCTTTAGTGCTACCCTCTCAACATCCGTAACATAGACGTGCATATTCTTCTGACGGTTCCTGAGCCGTGTTATAGCCTTATCAATCATGCTTCTCTACTTTCGTTATCTCCAGCCAGAGGCCCTTCTCTCCGTCCTTTTCATACACAAAGTCTGTTGTTATTCCCTCTTTCGCAAGGCTCTCCATGATGGATATCATTTCTCTCTTATCATGGCACCTGATCATATCTCCTACGTTCATACATCCTCCTTGTTTAACTCGGTCAATAAAGTGCCTCTTTCGATACTTCAAACACCCTTACGCCTTTGTAGAAAAATGAATACTCATAATCGTAGTCCGTTCCTCTGTTATCTTCGCATTCAAGCTGTATGCCAAGCACATCCGCAATATGCTCTATGCCCTCGTAGATGTGAAGCTGTAATTTGGGTTCCCACCCACATAGGTCTACTGTATTTTCATACTTGCCATCTATAAGCCTGCCCCATACGAGAGGGTAGTCGTCCATGGACTTTTTAATTTCCGCTATCTGCTTTACGGCTTCTATTCTTTCATCAAGCCACGCCTGCATAAGCTCTTTCGTAACCTGTCCAAAATCCTCTTCGCGGTCATATGCCGCTCTATATTCTTGTAATGTCATCTTCTGTACCTCCTACACACCCAAGTCTCTCTAATTCAAAATTGTTATGAAACGCCTTCTCCATGTGGTACTTCTTGCAGGTGGCTGTTCCCATCTGCCAAAGTTCAAGCCCGAAACCCACGGCTTTCTCCTTGATCTTAAAGTGTTCGCAATCTACACAGCTCATTTTTTCTTGCTCCTCCACAACTTACTCTTATTTGTTTTTGTTGCCATTGCAAGAACCCCGGTCTTAAACCCCATCAACTGTGCATCTGTCTGTCTCTGCTTTGAGGGCTTCTTTAACCCTCCGCGTATATAGTTCATCCTTGCTCCTCTTCACTTGGAAACCTTAATTTTGTAACAGCCATAGGAAACTCTTCTATCTCACTCGCCCATATTGGCGTGCAACCGCATCTGCTAAAAACTAAAGGGAAGCCACCTATACCATCAAATAGGCTTGCCATTGTTGGTTTATGATCTATATACTTGACCATTCTTGCCGCCATCCACTCCCAAAAAGGAAGGGCTATACTGTTTCCTAAAGCCTTGTATCGTGGGCTATCTGCGTCTTTGTGTTTCTTTCCCTTGCTGTCTACCCACTCTCCTATATTTGTCCATCCGTCAGGATAGCCTTGTAGTCTTTCGTATTCTAAAGGCGTTAGCCTGCGCACAACAGAAGTGTTTGCAATAAACATATCGCTGTTTGCTAATTGATTACCGGTGCCTTTGGCTATGCAACAATCCAAAGTTCCTGTAATATCTTGATATGTTCTTCTGCAATCGTTTATTTTTATCGGGTCTTTGTAATCTGTTGCTGTCAAGGGATCTGTTATTTCATCATCAGTAAATTTTGCAGACCTGATATCATACCCCATTGAGTAGATTTTGACTTGTGTTGTTTGCTGGGTATCCATAAGCAATGGCACATTACCGCCACCTGTTCCCATGCGCCCTGAAAGGGTCTGCACGATTCCATCATCCTTAATCTGTACGCGACTATCTGCCGGATGATTTTCAACACATACTGCATGTGGTGTGCCGTGACTATTAGAAGCCATTGTTGGAGCTACATCAACAGTATATGCCGCTCCACCTTTTCCGCCTTGCTGGTCTATACCATAAGCCACTGCATGATGCTCAGTGCCATTTAACGTATACATGGTATCGCTCTCAGCGTATCCATCACCTCTGTGGCTTGGTCTTGATCCATTACCCTCAATGCAAACAATAGGCACATGGTCGCTATCTGTTGCTGCGTTCGACAATGGTTTTGATACATTCCCCGCACTCTGCTGATTATAGCCATCAATGCCCTGAACAATCATCATTCCCCCTTGATTGCAAGCTGGAGAGCCACCGTTCAAGTCCAGAGTCCGTGCAGTATCAGCCTCATACACCCCACTATGAGGATTAGATGATTTCATTGCGTTACTATTATACGAGCTTATACCGAATACCTTACTTTGCATCACATATGATTCACCGCCACCGCCTCTACATTCTCCACTATACAAGGCTTCTGCAATTCCAGTCTCGGGTTGGATGTGCTTACTCTGTACGTCCCATGAATTCAAGCACTGATTGGTTGTTAAAGGTGGACAATGCTCCTGTCCGCTCGTGTTGGATGAGGATTCCTTTACCGCCCCCCGGCTTTCCTCCTCGTTCTTGGAAGCTGATTGTCTCTCTAATGCTTCTTTCAGCATCGGTGGCAGTTCCTTGCCGCGCTTCTCTGCTCTCCTCAATATTCCCTGGCACGCTTTCGCGCTCAAACAGTATTTCGGGTGCGGTGTCTCCTCCAAAATCTGCGACAAGCGCGATTCTTTTACGTCTCTGGGGCACTCCCCAAAACTGCGCGTCATGTACTCGCCAAGCAATGCTCCACCCATCTCCCATGACGGCTCCGCTGTTTGACCATTTCCCTTTCGGAGGTCTAGGTATAACGGCGGTTTTATCCGCAACTCTTGCAGTTTCTTCAAGTACCACTCTGAAGTCTTCTCCTTTGTTTGAACTGAAGGCTCCGGGGACATTTTCCCAGACCATATATCGAGGTCGAATATACTCATCTGACCCTCTACTTCGTAATTCTTTGGATACTCCATCACGCATCTCCTGTATTATCCTAAGCTGCTCCATGAACAGACCGCTTCGCTCTCCTGCCAATCCCTCACGCTTTCCTGCTACGCTAAGATCCTGACAAGGAGAACCACCTACTACAACATCAACAATCGGGACATCATACCCGCTTATCTTTGTGATATCTCCTAAATGCTTCATAGTCCTGCCAGCTCCTTTGCGAATTCCTTAAGTCCCTCTCCTGCTTCTTCCCTTGCGCGGGACTCCTTTTCCTCAATACGGTCTACAAAGGTCTTGCGCTTGCTTGTCCGCTTCGACTCCTTATCTCTTTTCTTTTTGCAGTCATCGCAGAACTTCTTATTGCCTCTTCCCTCGATAGGCTTACCGCACGTCTGGCAGACTCTCTTTGCCTCCAGCTTTATCCGCTCAACTGAACTTGAGGCATCCTCGGGGACCTTCCCCTCCAGTTCCTTGATGCGGTCATCAAGTCGCTTTATAAGGTCAGTGGCCTGTGATAATGCCATCGTAAGGGACTCGATATCCATGGCCTGCTCACTTAACTTATTCTCAAGCGCCTTGACCTTTACATCAGATCCCTTGCGCTCGATCTCTTTGGCTACATCATCAAGGATAAGATCAACGGCGTTTTCACCCTTGCCCTTCATGATTGCTCTTATTGCTTCCCTTGCTACTTCTACTCTCATCCCAGAACTCCTCTCAATGTTTCCATTCCGCTGTTTAACTTACTCTCACTTACACCGCCCTCTTCAGGCTTTGCCTCGATGGCTCTTACGATCTGCCTTTCGGGGAGTTTAGGTGTAGCCTTTTCTATCAGATCCCGAACTTCCTCGGGCATGGCTGCCATCTCCGCGTTTCTCTTCTGCATAGCGTTGAACTGGCTCTCTACCTTTGATCGCGTTACTGAGTCGATTGTCTCTGAAGCTAACTGCGCCCACTCCCTAAGCTGACCGGGATTGCCTACAACCTTTTTGGCTTCCTCGGGGAGCTTGTCAAATTCATCCTCAGAGTAGTAAAGGCTCCTGCTTATTGCCTTGCGGATATACCTCCATGCTGTGATAAAATCCATCTGGCTCATTTCTGATGGCTTCCTCAAGGTTGCGATCAGTTGTGCCGGACTCGGAGCATAAGCGCTACCGCTTGTTTGTGTGTAGATCTTCAGCGCCCATGACACTTGCTCAAAGGTATAGCCATCAAGGGCAAAGAGCCAAGCGTCTACCGCGTCCTTCTTGTTCTCGAAGTGACAACTGTTAAAGGTCATTTCCATGAGCATTAGGATCTTCTTCATTTCATCTCTGGTCATATAACCTCCTATGCGTTTGCCCAAGAATCACGCCAACTCTCGGACGGATCATCTTTAGGCTTTGTCTTGTTGTAATAACCCTCTAATACTTTGGTCATGTTGGTTTCATTCATAAGCCAGTCGAAGCCAGCCTTCCAACCGCGGTTATTGTCTCCCTTAAGGAAGGGCGTACCTTGTGCAGTCTCAAACAGTTCCTTAAGTTCATCAATGGAATGATCCCTGAGTCTGGTCTTGATAGTCTTGATCCTTGCGTTGGTGATCGTCTTTACAAAAGGCAGGTCAACACAGATCGAATTGTATAGCTCAACAACCTCCTGAGGGCTGGGGACATATATAGTATCTTTAGATACTATTATTTGTTTATCATTGTTCTCATTGTTGTTTAGGCTTTTCTGTGGCTTTTCTGTGGCTTTTCTGTGGCTTTTTGGTGGCTTAATATCTTGATAAAACGCATAGTTTTCAATGGTTAGGAGCGTCTTTTTTGTGTCACTTTTTCGCGTTATCATCTGCTCCGCTTCCAAAACGTCAAGGAACTTAACCACCTTTGCCCTGCTCCAGCCCCACCGATCTGACAACTTTCTCATGCTTGTGATCCTCTGTCCCCTCTCTACTTTGATGAGGTTGCCATCAAACATGATCTTCTTGTCTTCATGGTTTGCCAGTAACAACAAATCTATCCATGCCTGCCCTCTGGAAAAAGGTTTTTCCATCCATAAGTCACATTCTTGTATTTTCCTATGCAGGCATATCCAGCCTTTATCCTCTGCCATGTTTCACCTCTTCAATCCACCTCCACTTATCGTATACAAGCCTTGACTCCTCCCAGTCTGGGTAACAGCTTTTCAGATATTCCCTAAATAGCGTGTGCATCTCATCGTGATAAAATCCGTTATCCATCATCTGATGATGATATACGCACCCCAGAGCGCCGTTTTCTGCAATCCCTAAACCGCCTTGTGATCGCCCTGCATAGTGCATGATCTGAAGCGCTCCGCCTGCCTCCGATGATGGCCTATAGCCCAGCCGACAAAAGATACAAGCCTCGTGATCCCTCTCGTGAATCTTCCTGCGCTCTGCTGCAGAAAACTCACACGCCCTTGACCGCTTACCCATTGTGGACTTCCCACTCTTCATACAGTTTCATGAAGTCTTCAAGCCTCATTGTTACTTTCCAATAGTCATGGTTCCGTCTATGGAATACTGCGGGGATCTCTCCCTCTCTGGCATCGTGTATCGCCTGAGCCATAGCATCATAAAGATTTAACCTCTCAACCCGCTTTGCCTCTATGTGGATGCCCGGCAAGCCTACCACATCAGCCGAACCATCAGAGCCGTTATACTGAACTCCTCTTCTGGACTCATAGCCGTAGTCCTCTAATATGTGGGCAAGTTCTAATTCTCCGCTCTTGCCCTTCCTTCTACTGTTTATCTTCCCCATTTTCTAAATGCTCCACCTTTACAATAAAATAGTGTTTCTCAAGTAGTTCCTTTATCTCTCTACACCAGTCAGCAGGATCTATTGAGTCCCCTCTGGCATCAACTGTTATCTTGAAGGTCTCCATAAGCCCTCCTTTCTGGCCCCAAAAGGGGCCGGTATCATGGCTTTTGTAGGATAGTGTGTGGTATATGGTTCCTTGCAGCCATAGATTGTGTCTTTCGCTTACGCGGGATTTTCAACCCTTATAGAGTCGGCTTTGCCGTATCTCTTTTCATAAAGCCGTTTGTATTCTTCTATCTGCTCAGGTGTGTCGGTCTCGATTCCAAGGTCCTGAGCTTCTATAATGACCTGATCAAGAAAGTGGTTCATCTGCCTCGGGTCATACTCGGATGTGCCTATGATCCTGATGTATGCCTTGAAACTCCCATTACCTTTAAGAAACCTCCAGTGTCCGTCTATCCTTGAGATGTCACACTCAGCCTTTACCGTAATGACCGCATCCTCATCCAGATAGCCATACTTCTGAAGGCATTCCTCATAGATCTCATCCTTTGATGAGCCAACAACCTCCGCGATTTTGGAAAGAAGAAGCCACAGAAAGCTATTGGAATCAAGGCTCCGCTTCCTGTTCGATTTTAGGATTACCTCTATGGGCTTCTCTCGTACCTTTTCCAAGGTCTCTAACTGCTCAGGCGATAACTTGTCCACCTTGAATGTTAGGAAGCCTGTGAGGGGCTCATAGGCCATGTAACGGCTGTTTGAAAGTTTCATCACTTGCCCTTCTTCTCAAAGTGTTCGTTTAATGCTCTCATGGCCTGTCCATACTGGGCGTTGGTCATGTCCTCAAACTTTGTGACGTTGCACTGCTGCAGAACCCAAGTCTTGAGTGCGTCCTTGCCCTCAACCATCTTCTCGATGATCTTCACATCGTTGGCGCTGATCTTCTGGGCAAGGTCATCATCCATTTCCTTATCAGTTGTGGGCTTTGACTCCTTCTTATCTTCGGGAAGATCCTCTCCTGCATAGATGTAAAGCCCAAGGCCGTGACGTGCCACCGCTTTTGTAAGTGACCTCTGGATAGCCTTATTTACATCCGTAGACGTGATGCTATCCACCGGGATAGACTTGTTCTTATAGTCCATGACCGGAAGATACTCAATGTGTTCTATGCCCATGACCGTGACTCCTGTTTTGACCCATGCGGTCTTACCGTCTGTGTGGTAGAAAAGTCCGTCCGCGTTCTCATAAATGGTGTAGATTGCATCGGGATGATGCTTCTTTAATTCACCCCATGCGAATGACCATGAGAGGTAGTTGAGTCCGTTCTTCTTCTCGATCTTGTCTCCTACATCAATGGAATTAAGTACCTCAAAATAGTTTTTCTCTGCCATTTTTAATCTCCTTATAACTCACAGTTTGAATGCCAATAAAACTCTCTCATACAATCCTCGCAACACCAGAACTCTTTGCCGTTGATCTCGAGGTTGTACCCACCGTCTACGAGGGGATTTCCGCACTCCTCACAGCAGTGGTAAAGTTCCTTTGTCTTGTCGAGTCGCTTCCGATACTCGATCTCCTGCTCCCAAGGTTCTTTCATCCTCGTTCTCCTTTATCTTGCGATCTAAAATCATCTGGAATATCTCCCCTGTTTCATGAGTTGTCTTTTTGGGTTTCTCGGGGAGTTTATTAGAAATTTCAGGGATATTGCCGATTATCATTTACAACCTCCGAAATTTTTGCTAATATAGATTAGTGAACTATCTCCAACAAAGTTTGCAATTCTCACATCGGGTCACTGCGCCAACAGTGGCCTTTACTTTATGGAGAAATAGTGATCACCTATTTTTTGCCATGGCGCTCCATACTGGGAGTAGTGGCCTGTCCGAAAGAACCATACTCCCACACCGCCATCGGCTTTATTCTCACAAGTCCACTCATCCGCACAAATCTGTATGAAGTCCTCTGTTATATGAGGTCTCCATTTATCCATCCCACTCGGATATGAGCTAAACTGATAAGGAGCGGTAATGACATCATCAACTTCTGCCATGTCCCAGCCTGCGCGGTTCCCGATAGCATCAACCACAAGACGGATGCCCTGTTCACTTTGGTTGCCTGCCTCTGCAAAGGCGCACTCAACAAGCATCTCAAAGTTGTCGTCATCCATATCAAGCTGGGGAGTGTCCGACCAGTCCCACTCAGGAACCTCGGGGTTTTCTGCCTGCTCCTCCAGTCTTTCCATGTAAGCCGTGTAAACAGGGTCAATCTGGGCCTTGTGTGATACGGCTCTAATCATCGGCTCCTGCGCTTGCTCCAGAGCGTAAGCATCATCGGGTGAAACACCTTCTGATACTGTTGTGGTAGCCATGATCATACTGATGATTGCTACTATCATGAACGCGATAATAAGCAAAACACTTATGATCCTGCGTTCCCTGTCTCTCTTTTCCTCTTCTTCAAGTTCCCACCGGGTTTTCATAACAGTTCTCCTATCTCATCTTTTGTAAATCCCAGAGCCTTCAACTGCCTGAGTGTCAGCCTCAAGGGATCTTTAACAAGTTTCCTTGCGGTACAAACGCTCACTCCGAGTCTCTTCATGATGATCACGTGATCCGGCTCACATGACCTCTTTGCAAGGGAAGCGTGTAAAGCTAACTGCCTATCCAATCTCAAGCCCTCTCATCACGTCACGTATCATGGCTATGCCGGAGTCGCATGATACGTTTATCCTCCGCGCTACAAAGGATGAGTTGTTGAAGTGGACCTGAACCTCTTCACGCTCTTTGTCATAGTTAAGGGCCGTTATATCGTCCCCTGCTCTGGTAAGGTTGAGCGTTACCTTCAGAGCATCAAGTATTGGCTGCTTATCTTCCCTCAGGGTGTCGAATAAGGTTTCTTTGTCCTTCATGGACTCTGCCCTGAGAACCACTGCCTGCAGTCCTGCTTCAAAGATCACGTTCTCATAGGACTCATTTTCATCAGCCAGAGTCCTTATATCATCGTCATCAAAACCGCCCAGCGCCTTTTTGGTTTCTTCATAAGCAGTCCCTATAAAATCTTCCATAATCCCTCCTTCATGCTGTAAGGTATGCCAGATCTGCAATAGCCTCGAGCCGTATCTTGCACTCCTTATAAATCGTTTTGTAATGCTTGTTTGTAGCGATACCCATATCAATGACGCGAAGGATCACATTCTCTGCCAGCGATAAATTATTGAGTTGCTGGACGGTTGCCTCATCGCGGTTCGTAATACCTACGGCCTTGTTGGCTAACCTTGAGTAAGTCACGTAATACATATCAGCGTGTTCGCTTCCCTGCTCTCTGGCATACTCAACAAGTTTCTTGAGGATATCTGTCTCCGCTTTTCGTGTTACCTTGCCGTACTCTCGGGTATCTTTCCAGATAGTGCTTTGCCTTTCGAGAATGAACTGGCGCATCTTATAGAACTGATCTACTAATGCCATCTTGAAATCTGCAACCTGATCTGTGTTATCCATAAAGGTTATTAGCAGAGTTGCTTGCTGTTCATTCAACTCGTAAACCCTTGCTGGTCTACCCCTTTTTGAATTTAGCGATTTCAAATCGCTAAAATGCAAATCGCCATATTTTTCAAGCCTTTTCTTCTGTTTACGAATAAGTGCGGTAACTGACTTATGCTGGTTGCCAGTCTGCTCCGCTATCACCAAACTATCCGTAAACACGTCATCCTTTTTGAGATAAACTAAGTCGTTCATGGCCCTCCTTTCTGTTGACTTTCAACTAAACATTGTCTGCAAAAAAAATTTCCATCTTCTCAGAATCATCCTTTACATTGAGCAGGGCGCAAAGGGTAAAAATCTCCGCCCCTCTAAAAGGGATCTGATTGTTGCGCTTTTTCAAAAACGCCTGCCGAGAGATGCCCAAAGTATCATAAATGTATGTATATTTGAGTCCACTCTTCTCGATTTTCTCATCAAGCAGTTGTGTGTTAACCAATGCTAAAGTCCTCCTTTCTACAAAATATTGTGTTTACTTTGTGCTAAACAACTAATAGCATATTAACACTTGTTTACTTTCTTGTCAACAACATATTGCAATTAAATGTAAACGCTTTATAATATAAGCAAAGGAGGGCCTGTCATGACAATCGGAGAACGAATTAAGGATATAAGAATAGAGCGCGGACTTACTCAGGAAGATCTTGCCAAACGCATGGGCTATAAGACCAGATCCGCAATATGCCAAGTCGAACGCAACGGAGATAATATAACATCCGATAGAATAGCCGCGTTTGCCGAAGCACTCGGAGTAAGCATACAGACCCTTATGGGATGGGAGGAACCAGCACCGTCAGCATCAGCCATGGATATTGCAAAGGCTTTCGAGGCAGCAGACAAAGAGACTCAGGAAATGGTAAAGAGGTTACTCAGTTATAAGACCATGCTGGAAAAGATTATGAAAGATACGGAGGTGGATCATGGCAAAGATTGAACGCCTACCCTCTGGCACTTACCGCACGAGGGTATTCAAGAACGGTAAGCAAAAATCTATTACCGCAAAGACCAGAGCCGAACTGAAAATGAAGGTGGCTGAATATGAGTATCTCCATGACGACACAAGGGATATGTCTATCGAGGAGATCATTGACTCATACATAGACAACAGATCGGAGATCCTCTCCCCTTCCACGCTAAGATCGTATAGGCAGATAGTGAAATACTACGAGCCTATAAAGATGTACTCCGCAACTCAAATAACATCAGAGGATATCCAGAAGTTTGTGAACGACTTCGTAAAAGACCATTCACCCAAAACCACACGTAACGTCTATGGCCTTCTCTCGAGTGCCTTACGGACGTTTTATCCCAACAAGGCTATAAGTGTCCGCCTACCTCAGAAAAAGCCCATAGAGAGGTTTATACCCACGACAGACGCGGTCAAGATTTTACTGCAAGACTCTGACCCCGAACTACGCAAGGCAATCCTGCTTGCATCAGTCGGCACAATGCGAAGGGGAGAGATAGCTGCGCTGAAGTATGGGGACATCCAAGGCAACACGATTCACGTCCATGCTGACATAGTACGGAATCATACTAACAAGTGGGTGTATAAAGATATCCCAAAGACAAGTGAATCAGATAGGTATATAGAATACCCTGCTCAGGTCATCAAGGAACTGGGGACAGGGGAGCCGGATGAATATGTGATTAAGTTCTCCAACCCCGATATGATCACAAAGCACTTTATAAAGTTGCGTAAAGACCATGGGCTACGCTGTCGCTTTCATGACCTTCGCGCTTACGCTGCATCTATCGCCCATGCTCTGGGTGTGCCGGATGAGTATATCATGAAGCGCGGAGGCTGGTCATCGGATGCAATTCTAAAGTCGGTATATAGGAATGCCCTCGAAGATGAGGTCAAAAAGAACTCAGATAGGATAAATGACTTTTTGGGAGATAAGCTCTTTTAGCGTGTCTATTTTGTGTCAAATTGTGTCTATAAAATTATATCAAATACGATAATTTTTTATTCAAATCGGATAATAAATTATTACCGCAAACAGGCATAAAATAAGGGGTTAGGCGTATTTTCAACGCTTAGCCCCTTTAAGCAGGCAACGGGAGTCGAACCCGACATATTTACCCTGATAGGCTTTGATTTTGCTATATTCTCAAATCTACGTGTCTATTATTTGTCTACTCTTAAATTACCTTTATGACATTCTATCATATCCCAAATAAAAAAACACCCCTCCGAAGAGGGGTATTAAGAAGGGGTTATAACAAGCCTGAGTGACGGCATTGTTACCAGTATAAGCGCGTGATCCTGTTTTATGTTACATACCATTAAGTATCGTTTCGGACTTACTTTAGGCACTTCTACCAGCTATAGGATCACGCTTAAATGACCTGCTGGTTGAGTCATAGACTTTTAAGGCCAGCGCTCCATGACTTATCACCTACTATACCATCAACAGTAAGGTTGTGTTTGCGCTGAAACTCTTTAGTCGCTCTTTCTGTTTTGGTGTCAAAGACTCCGCCCGGATGTAAACCTACAATGATCTGCCATACTTTGACAACATCGCCTTTGGCACCTGCCTTGATTGTTTTCATCTTTACATCCTCCGCTTTATCCGATTTCGGACTGTCAGATTTCCATGTTTTCATGAACTTATCGGGTGTCCCATAGATAGCCTTGAGTTGTTTGGTGGTACTCCCCCAGTCAGGCAGCTGGAAGTGAGGTTTGTCAACTGGGGACTTCCAATCTCCGCCCCACTCAAGCCCGAGTGACTTCCCGATCTTGCCCACTTTGGTAAAGAACCCATCCTTGTCGTAGTAGGCTCCTTTTCCGTCTGCTCTACAAAAATCAAAGGCCGTACCCCACATATGATGGCTAGAATAAGAATAACCGGGAGCGTTTGTGACTTTCACTCCCGGCTTTGTTCTGCCTTTTGCGTAAAGAGCATCCTGCTCCGCTACCGTTCTGACACACTCAGTGATCTGGATCTTAAGCCCTGCCTTCTTGCAGGCGTTCTCAAGTTCACTCAGTTTCTTCTGAAGTTTCGGATGTAGTTTCGTCCTGTCTCTCATAAACACTCGCTTTCTCTTCCGTCTGCTTCTTAATCATTTCAATAATGGGCATAAGGAAGGGCGGCAACGGCACACCAATATCTGATATGTTCTCAAGGATTGAGAGTAGTTCGTTGCAGATGATCCAGATACATACGATACACGCCACAAGAAAATCAAGGTGGATGTCTATACCCGCAACAGTGCAGGCGTGTTTAAGTAAACCATCTACAATAGCTCCCACCACCACAAGCAGCCACATACACACCTTTTTAGTGATCCCCCTCATGCCCTTATAGGATGAGAGTTTCTCATCACGCGATCCTACTGCCATAAGCCCTGTGGCGTAGTCGATTACGTTACAAGCCACCATCAGTAGGACAGGAACGTAAAGCACCCCCAGAAGGGACGATATCATAGCAAAAAAAGCCGTTACTCCAACTTTGAAGTGATTCATAATATCTCCTTAATCATTCAAAACAACTGATATTGCCTGAGCCTTGTCAATAGTCCACTTCTCAACTGTCCGCGCCTCGATGGTATCATCCAGAGCGTCAACGCCTGTCGAGTAGAGTTTGCAGATTTCGTTGTTACTGCGGTCCGATACTGTTACAAGTATGCCCTCGGACTTAAGTGTCTCAAGAAACTGTTTAAGCGTCATGGTTTCTCCTTTCTTAAAAAGAGGACACCTCTCGATGCCCTCTGATACTACTTATGATTTGGTGTGGTTAGGTTACTCCACTAATCGTGTTATTCTCCCCACCCTATAAAGAGTAGGGAGATTATGTTTTTTGT
>Ga0326514_10001540_pt1 | contig 15016 bp, 29 predicted proteins | sample 3_2548_0518_D_FD_203653 | JGI IMG/M metagenome (GOLD analysis project Ga0326514, IMG submission 203653) | Bovine rumen microbial communities from UC Davis, California, United States - 3_2548_0518 | ecosystem: Host-associated > Mammals > Digestive system > Stomach > Rumen | place: USA...
TAGAGCAAAAATTAGCTAATGCAAAATTTGCTTTGTTGCGGCAAGCTATGAAAAATGAAAAAATGTGGGAAAATATAAGTTTGCAGGAAACAATTAAGATGGCTTTTCCGCGGGGATGGGATAAAATAAGGTATTGGAAGCAAAAACCGCAGGCTTATACTTTAGAGAAGGCTCTTGAAACTTTGCAAACTATGTTGGCTACACAAGATATTGATTTAATGATAGATTGGGCATATGGGAAATATAGTTTACCACCGCCTGCCTATGTATAATATAAGGATTTAAAAATGAGAACAATAGATGCAGATGAATTATTAGAGCATGTTTATAGAGATAAATTAGATACTAGAGAAGCGATTGCAGAAATGATAAATCGTGCTCATACAGTATATGAAGGTGGACTTATTTGGTTACATCCAAAATATATTCCGTTACATAACGCACAAAATGATTTGTTTCTTGCGTGGCGGGATGGATGGCCTTTATGTGTATGTTATTGGAGAACTGGATATGGGTGGCGGCGAGTAGATAATAATGAGAATTTTAGCCCAGAATATGTAGCGCAAATTAATTTAGATATTTAAATATCATTTTTCGATTTAAAAATTAATTTAGAGAGAGTTTTTCGCTTTCTCGATTTAAAAATACTTTTGGAGAGGGTTTTGTCGAGCACAAACCCATTTATCAAAAATAAAAATTTTTTCTCCCGAAATACACCCCCCCACATACATGAACTACCTTGACTAAATCAAGCGAGCCTTGAATCAAACGACACGGGGTAGGTCCTCACAAATACTTCGATCCGCTTGAAGAATAAACAAAAGACACAACTGAACAGATAACTGATCGACAAAGATGATGAAACAAATTAAATTATTTCATCATCTTTTTCTTTACTTAAACAAAAGAAATACAACAACATTGATTCACCACATGTGCTTGCTTGGGCGGCGAGCGAGCGCTTGGCGCCGAGGCATCCTTTGTAAGCAGTGTTGCAGCTTTTCTTTCTTGGATTCTGTCTAACAGCTCATGCTTGACTTTTCCTATAATCTATGATAAAATATATTTATAAGAAAGCTAAAGGAGAGCAAAAACAATGAGAGAGTATGTGATAACTGTAACCTTTGTCAATGGCCAAGTGATGAATCGTACAACAGCAAATCAATATTTTGCTCAACATTTAATGAAGATGTTTGTCAAGCATGATAGGGTAGCAGATGTGCGGATGAAGATAGTCAGAGGTAAAGAGAGGTAGATAGAGCCAGGTCGATGGCTAAGCCAATAAGATCAACACAACAAACAAATGATCAACATAACAACATAATAATAAACAATAAGATAAATAAATAATAATAACAATAGAATAGATACATAGATAGTATGTAGGCAGGTAGGTAGAGGGGTGCGGTGGTGGGGGTGTGGTATGTCACTAGGCACAAAGTATTTACCTAAGTGATACCAGTTCTATCTAGCTAGTAAGCACCGGTTGTCGCACACTTCACCGCACTAAACCGCAACAGTACTAAAGTATTTTATCTTTTTTCTTCTCTATTGTTTTAAATAAGAAGGCAAAGCAAGAAAAAGAAAACCCTAAAATTATTTTTAAAAAACGCTTGACTTTTTAAAGTAAGTATGTTATACTAGTATCATCAAGGAAAGGAAGAGAGGTAAGAGACATGACAAAGAGACAGATGCGGAGAGTAAGAGAGATAGCAAAGAACATTACATTGATGATGATAGTTGTTGTTATGTTCTGTTGGTGTTCATGGTATGAGACACACTATACAAGAGAAGCAACAGTGATTGATGTGACAGATGACATCATTACAGTTGTTGATAGATGTGATTACACATGGTCATTCGAGGGCGATGGCTTCAATGTAAATGATGAAGTCAAGTTGATGATGAACACAATGCACACTGATTCTAACATCTTCGATGATGAAATAGAAGATGTAAAGATGATTAATAAATAAAGAAAGGGAATGAATACCATGAAGATACTATACACAACAAGGGAAGCATTCAACAAAGCAAAGGAGTTCTTCGATGCTTGTCGATACGAATGGTCTTATGAAGATCAAGGAAATGATAATTACTTAGTTACAATCTTTTATTAAAAAACTTATGAAAAACTATTGACAAGGCAAGCCGGTTGTGGTATACTTAAACCATCAAAAGAAAGGAGATACAAACTATGATTAATAACCTTCCTGCTTACGCTAATGAATACAAGTACATCGTTGCTCGTAAAGTCGATGGAGAGCTCTGGTTCTGGGGTGCTTGGAATGATCGCAACAAAGCGAATGAAGTTGCTCTTGAGATTGGCGGTGAGGTGGTCACAAATCAGTGACCACCAAATAAAAAAAGAGTTGACAAAACAATCTTTATGTGATATACTTTAATCATCAAAGAGAGAAAGAGAGGAAATAAAAATGAGCGGATTCTACGAATTAAAATGTATGGATGGGATGGGATTTTACACCTATTATTATTTTTATAGTCCTCGTGCAATTCGCAATCCTAAGATGGCACTAAATCGTGGCTATGTTTCTGATGCTATGAGACTTGTAGTTGATGACAGAGAAGAAAGCCCTATTGAAATTAGATTCATGCACAACATTTTTGAATACATCTACAAAAAATATTTCAAAAAAGCAGGAACTTTCAGACTTGGCTATCGTGTGAATTGGGAAAAAGAAATAAAAAAAATTTTAAAAGAGGGTTGACAAAAACCGGAACGTCTGCTATAATTAAATCATCAAAGGGAAGGAGATTAAAACAATGACAAGAGAAGAAATGCTGACAGAGGTTATTAGAACAAGAGGATTTGAAGATAAGTGGACAGTTTGGTTTGCGGAGCTGATGGAGAATGAAACAATCTCCGATAGTGCTTTACAGAATGCAATGGTTGCGGCAATCACGATGCCTTTTGATGATGAAGATGAGGATGAATAATCCTCATCTTTTTTTGTGCGTGGCGCGCTGGCGTTCGGGCCAGCGCGTTTTTCCATTATACCACAGCCATCGAGTTTTGTCAATAGGCAAATTGTACAAAAATCTGAGAGAAAAATATCCCGAAATTGGGCAAAATTTTTTTCAAAAATCGCTTGACTTTCCGGGCGCATGGTGATATACTTATATCATCAAGAGAGAGGAGAACACAAACGATGATGAACACAAGCCTTTTTGAAAAGATGATTAGCCGTTACAACGAGCTTTCCTATACTCACAACTACATTTACGGGTTCTACTTTCAGAACAATGTCTACATGGTAAAAGCAACAGCGGAAGTCATGCCCTACATTCTGAAACTTGACAAGGCAAGCCGTGGAGCGGGTTACAGCTTGAGATTTTGCCCGACCAACGCACAGAAAACTTTCCTGCTGACAAAAGGCGCACAGGTTCTTTGCTCCAAAGAGTTTTTTGAAACAAGCGTAAAAGAAAGCAAGTACAACAAAGGTGAAATCTTTGAAAAGATGGTAACAGAATTTTACGGTCAGGAATGGACAAAAGACAATGTACCATTTACAGAAGATGGAGACTTGACAACAAATGGAATTGCTTATCAAATCAAATTTGAAAAAGCCACATTCACAAATGAAAAGACACTTGCAAGGATGTAAAAAATCCTTGCAAGTTTCAAAAAAACTATTGACAAATAAAATAAAATTTGCTATAATGTAATTACAGAAAAGGAAAGGAGATAAAAAAGATGGCACTCGACAAGGCAATAAAGAGCGGAAAAGAACATAGAAAACTTTACTACGGAAGCAAGGCAATAGATAGAACATGTAGAAATCATGGCGGTTGTCCGTGGTGTGAGGAAAACAGAAAATATAAATACATCAAAAATGAGAAAAAAATGCTTGACAAGCTGAAAGAATGGTGCTATAATTAAGTCAGAAAGAAAGGAAAGGGGGAAACAAAAATGACAACAACAATCTTCTTCGACATGGATGGTACAATCGCTGACCTCTACGGTGTAGAAAATTGGTTAGATTATCTGATTGCATCGGATGCGCTTCCCTACGAAATCGCAAAGCCTTTAATTAAACTTAATGCACTTGCAAGAATCCTCAACAGACTTCAGAAACAGGGTTACAAAGTCGGGGTTATCAGCTGGTTAGCAAAAAACAGCAATACAACCTATGATGAAAAAGTAACAAAAGCAAAAAAGGAATGGCTCAAAAAACACCTTGCAAGCGTCAACTTTGATGAAATCCACATTGTAAAATACGGCACACCTAAACAGACGTTCGCCAAAACAGAAAATGACATTCTTTTCGACGATGAAGAGAAGAACCGCAACGACTGGACAGGAAAAGCCTTTGATGTAAACGAAATCATCGAAATCCTCAAGGGGATGTAAAAAATCCCCTTGACAAATCAAAAAACATCTGATATAATTAAGTCATCAAAAGAAAGAGAGGTAACAAACATGAGAAGAGTTAACTACAGAGTAAGAAAGGCGGATGGCACAGAGTTCCACACCACGAGCTACAGAGAAGCCACAAATGGCGGTAACCGCATCGAAGAAACTTACCTCACTGAGATTGATGAGAGAACAGAAGAACAGAAAGAGCGGGCCAGGGCTCACGCTCGAAAGATTCAGGAGATTTTAAAAGCAAAGAGGGGCTGACCCTCTTGCTTTTTATTTTGCGCCAGTTTTTGGTCGCGGCGCCAGCGTTCGACTGGCGCCGAATTTTCCATTATACCACGCCTCGCACAATTTGTCAAGTAAAAAGTGGCTGGCAGATTGCACAAAGTTTTTCCCATAATTTTGTGTAACATTACCACTTGTATTTTCGGCGGAATCTGCTATAATAATAATTGTCAAGGGGAGATGTAAGAGGTCACGAACCTAACGGCCATCGAAAAAAAATAATCAAGAAATTGAAAAAACCCCTTGACAAACAACTGAATAGGTGCTATAATAAAAGCACAAGATGAGAGAGGGGCAAGCCCCATAAAACGAGCCAGAAAGGCGAGTACGTAAAGTCGACTAAATCGTACAAAGTGGAGTGGGATACAGAGCTGAAGTCCATCTCGCCATGATAAGCGAAACTTTAACCTCTCAAAAATCTTAAAAAAGGGCTTGACAAACAAAACAAGATGTGCTATAATAAAGGCACAAACAAAAGAAAGGAAGTATCTACTATGACTAAGAAAGAAATGTTCGCAGAAATCCGCAAGGCTGTTATCTCCAATGAGGAAATGGTTGCTTTCATCGACCATGAAATCGAGCTTCTCAATCGTAAGAGCGGTTCTCCCAAGAAGCCTACCAAAACGCAGGTGGAGAACGATGCCTACAAGGCTACCATCGTGGAGTATCTGACCACGGTTGACGCTCCCAAGACCATCAAGGAGATGCAGGCAGAGATTGCCGACATCGCAGAGCTGACCAATCAGCGCATTACCCACATGCTCACGGATTTGGTCAAGGCTGGCACTCTTGCCAAGGAGTACGTTAAGAAGACCCCTTACTACTCTATCGCCGCTTGAGCGGTTGCCCCTTTGGGACAGCTACCTTACAAGGGTAGCTTGCCCCTTTGGGCGGCGCCCGGGCGAACTGGAAAAATTTTTTAAAAAACCTATTGACAAAATAATCTCACTATGCTATAATTAAATCATCAAAAGAAAGGAGATTCTAAAATGATTACTTTGATTACTACTTGCCCCTTCTGTGGTCGTGAAAATTCTATCAACGTCCGTGAGGAAGATTATTCCGCATGGCAGGATGGTGCCCTTGTGCAGGATGCCTTCCCTTATCTTTCCGCAGATGAGCGGGAGATGCTGATTTCTGGCATTTGCCCCACTTGTTGGAATGACACCTTTTCTGATGAGGAAGAGGATGAGGATTTTGAGCCTGACTATGACGAGTGCGGTTTTAATCCTTACATGGGATGTTATGACTACGACTGTTAAAGTCGTAGTCTGACCCACCGGGCCGAAAAAATTTTTTAAAAACCTGTTGACAAATCACTACAAAGATGCTATACTATAATTGTTCCAAGAAAAACAAAAGAAAAAGGAGATTTTAACCATGACTAAAAATGACCGCTTCATCGTTATTGATACTGAGACCACTAATTCTATTGACGATCCTCTTTGCTATGATGTGGGATTTGCAGTCGTGGATATGTTCGGCAATGTGTATGAAAATTATTCCTTTGTTGTTGCCGACATCTTCCTTGACAAGGAACTGATGAGTTACGCATACTTTGCGGATAAGATTCCGCAGTATTGGGAAGATATTAAAAAGGGCAAGCGTGAACTGAAAACCTTTTTCAATATCAAAAAAGCCTTTGCTGATTGCGTCAAGAGAAACAATGTCAAAATCATTTTGGCACATAATGCACGCTTTGACTATCGTTCCTTAAATCTGACACAGCGTTATCTGACTTCTTCCAAGTATCGTTATTTCTTCCCCTTTGGTGTAGAAATCTGGGATACGCTGAAAATGTCAAGAATGGTTCTCAATGGCGTTGATGAATACGGCGAGTTTTGTTATTCTAACAACTACTTAACAAAAAGACTTTGCAAGCGGTTCACCGCAGAAATTATCTATCGTTTCATCACTGGAAACATTGACTTTGAAGAAAGTCACACAGGGCTTGAAGATGTTTTAATTGAAAAAGAGATTTTTGTCTATTGTATTTCTATCATGCCTGAGATTGACGGCGCTTTGTGGGCAAAGGGTTAATCCCCTCTCACAGGCGGCCGGGCGAAAATTTTTTGAAAAAACTCTTGACAAAATCAGCAGTTAATGCTATACTATAATCAAGAAAGGAGAGATGAACATGGATAAAGAAAAACTGATTGCAAAGATTATGAAAGAGTGTGAGCAGGACGGCGAGCCTGTCACGAGAGAAGAAGCCGAAGAAATGGCTGAGATGGAAATCAAGGCAAACGGCATCAAGCACTATGAAAAGTCTGACAAGCCGAGAAAGACAGTCAAGAAAGAACGCAAGGTGGACGCCACCAAAAAGCGGTTGCTGATGGACTGTAAGGTTCTGCTTGAGGGTTTGGGTGCTGAAATCCTGGGTGTGAAAACCGAAACGGAAGTCACCTTCACCTTTGAGGGCGAGGAGTACAGTTTGAAACTGATTAAGCATCGCCCCAAGAAAGAGTGATGCGGGCGGGGGAAGAAATTCCCCTGCTTTTTTGTGGGCGCGCCGCGAGCCACCGGGTCGCGGCGAAAATTCCATTATACCATGCTCTGCGTATTTTGTCAAGCGAAATCTGCGAAAAAACTGCACAAAGTTATATCCAAAAATTAGTGCAAAATTACCTGTTGACTTTTTTAAAAACTTTTGCTATAATATATTTACAAGGTAAGGAAAGAGGGAAACAAAAAAAAAGAAAAAAATCTTAAAAAACCTCTTGACAAACCAAAAAGCCTGTGGTATAATAAAGACAAGATAAAGGAAGGGCAACAAAATCGAAATAGGGTAGTCGGCAGAGCCAAGCGCCTTCTGATTACTTGAAAAGACGGAAAGCCAATCCAAAAAATCTTAAAAAACCACTTGACAAACAAAGGCGACTGTGCTATAATAAAAGTACAGTAAAGGAAAGGAGATAGATAAGCCATGAGAGACCCGCCGAACTGATTCGATAGTGCGTAGCGAACACTCAAAATAAAAGCTAAAAAAAATAAAAAAACTCTTGACAAACTCAAAAAGATATGCTATAATAAATATGTAAGATAAAGAAAGGGCAAAAAGCCCACACACAAGAAAGGATGTGCTAATTATGACTAAGAAGGAAATGTTCGCTGAGATTCGCAAGGTTGTTGCTGATAACGCTGAGATGGTGGCTTTCATTGACCACGAGATTGAACTGCTGGATCGCAAGAGCGGAAGCCCTCGCAAGCCCACCAAGACGCAGGTCGAGAATGACGGTTTCAAGGCTGACATTCTGGCGGCTCTGGCTGAGGTGGATGCGCCTGTGACCATCAAGGAACTGTGCGAGGTGTGCGGTTCGATTGCTGACCTCTCCAATCAGCGCATCACCCATATACTGACTGACCTTCGCAAGGACGGCAAGGTTGCTCGCACCTACGTCAAGAAGGTTGCCTACTTCGCCCTTGGGTGCGAGGATGAGAGCGAGGGGGAGTAATCCCCTTCCCCCTCTCGGGTCTGACAACTGAATAACGCTATAAAGGGCGCTCACAGAGTGAGCGCCCTTTTTTGTTGGCGTCGCGCGACCGGCCGTCGCGCGACGAAATTTCCATTATACCACACGCCGCACTTTTTGTCAAGAGAAAAACTGCACAAAGTTCTCGCCGCAAAGATCCCGAAATTAGTGCAAAATTACCACTTGATTTTTTTAAAAAATTTTGTTATAATTATTATACAAGGTAAGGGAAAGATACCTTGTGGGGTCAAGAAAAAAACTTCAAAAAAAATTGAAAAAACTCTTGACAAACAAAAGAAAACATGTTATAATAGTTATACAAGGTAAGGAAAGTCAAAGAAGTCAACCACTAAAAACTTTTCTAAGGCGCCAAAAAAAGTTAAAAAAAGTTCTTGACAAAACAAAAACCTTGTGCTATAATAACAATGTAAGGTAAAGAAAAACAAATCAATCAAAAGAAAGAGGTAATGTACTATGACTAAGAAAGAAATGTTTGCTGAAATCCGTAACATCGTTGCTGACAATGAGGAAATGGTAGCGTTCATCGACCATGAGATTGAACTGCTTGAGCGCAAGTCCAATTCTCCTAAGAAGCCGACTAAGACTCAGGTTGAGAATGACGGCTTTAAGGCTGAGATTGTCGCCTATCTCACTGAGGTTGACACGCCTAAGACCATTAAGGAACTTCAGGCGGAAATCCCCTCTATCAGCGGTCTGACTAATCAGCGTATCACGCACATGCTGACTGACCTTGTTAAGGCTGAAACCCTTACGAAAGAGTATGTAAAGAAAACTCCTTACTACTCTGTAGCCTAATCCCTACAAAGTGGGGGATGTAAAAAATCCCCCACTTTTCCAAAAAAGGGGCTTGACATCTGACAGGGGATGTGCTATAATTTAATCATCAAGAGAAAGAGAGGTACAAAACATGACGTACAATCTGAATGGTAAAAATATCCGCATCCCCGATGCTGAAATCGACAAGAGCATAAAGCTGTTGGGAATTTCCCGTGATGAAGCAGTTCAGATGTGGCTTGAAGATGAGGGATACCTTGAAAATGAGGTTGTAGAAGAGCTGACCGCAAAAGCAAAGGTCAACAAGGTAAATCATGAAGCAAAGGCAAGTAAACCGCGGAAATCTGTTGAAAGAAAGCGGAAACCCGATGAAGAAAAGGAAAATCTCATCGAAATCCTTGCAAATTGTCTGAAAAATGCGGGATTTGAGGCTGAAATCACCAACAAATCAAAGATTATTGAGTTTAATGTTGGTGAAAATCACTATAAACTTGATTTAATCAAACAAAGACCGCCAAAAAAGTAAAAAATCTGTCAATTTTGACCGAAAATTCGTGAAAATGACGAATTTTCGGTCATTTTTTTGTGCAAAATTTCTACTTGACAACCGCAAAAACATGTGGTATAATTGGCGGCCGGCGCACGATCGCGCCGGGCCGAGTTTCGTGTCAATAATAATGTTGCACAAAAATTCATCCAAAATTTGTGCAAAAATAAGTGTTGACATTTTCCCGAAATTCTGCTATAATTCTATTATAAACAAAAGGGAAGGAGATAAAAAAATGTTAGCATTAATTACAAAAGCTTCTGATGATTTTTGGTATCAGTTTAAAGAAATTAATACAATTTCTGATTTATTCAATATTTATTCCTCTGTTGTTGTTGAAAAGAATGAATACATTAATTGGTCTAAAAATGAATTTTTAGAATTTTGGGATGGAATACAAGAAAAAGACATTCCTTATTTTAAAAAAGCAAAATGTCATATTATTATTTATGATTCTTATTTAGAATAATCTATTGACAAATTAAAAAAACTATGCTATAATTGATTTATCAAATGAAAGAGGTAAAAAAAATGAACGTACTTGTAATTGATACCGAAACCGCAAACTCTGTAGAACAGCCGTTGCCCTATGATGTAGGCTATGCTATTGTTAATACTGAAACTGGTGAAATCTTCACTGAAAAATCTTTTGTAGTTGCGGAAATCTTTCTTGATAAAGAACTGATGAAAGATGCTTACTTTGCTGAAAAAATCCCTCAGTATTGGAATGATATTAAAGCAGGCAAACGTATCATGAAATCTATTTGTAACATTCGTAAAACTATCAAGTCCGACATGAAAGAATACAATGTTACAAAAGTCGGAGCTTACAACATGGGTTTCGACAATAGAGCAACAAGAAATGATATAAGATACATTAGCGGTTCACTGATTAAATGGTTCTTTCCTTTTGGTACTGAATTTTTCTGCATTTGGAACATGGCCTGCACTTCTATTCTGAATACTGAAAATTATGTGCAGTTTGCTCTTGAAAATGGTTTTGTATCTGAACATGATAACATTCAGACAAGTGCGGAAATTGCTTATAGATACCTTACAAATGAGGTTGATTTTGCTGAAAGCCATACTGGTTTGGAAGATGTAAAAATTGAAATTGAAATCATGCTTGCGGTTTTTCGGTCTGGCATGGAATACAAGGATAGAATTTATTCAGCTTGCTGGCGAACTGTCCAGCGGAAAAGAAAAGAGGTTTGCGGAGACTAACTCGGCAGACCGGTCCAAAAAATTTTTTAAAAACGCTTGACAAATAACTTAAACTATGCTATTATAATATCAGAAAGAGAGAGGAGGTAATAATAAATGAAAATTTGGTTTGACATGGATGGAACAATCGCCGATCTTTACGGAGTAGAGAACTGGCTTGAAATGCTTATCGCACATGATGAAACGCCCTACGCAATCGCAAAGCCTATTGTAAATCTTTCGGTGCTTGCAAGGCTCATGAACAAGGCTCAGCGCAAAGGCTTTGAAATCTGCATTGTTAGCGCACTGGCGAAAGATAGCACTGCAGAATATGATGAGAGAGTACGAAACGCAAAAATTAAATGGCTTGCTAATCATCTGAAAAGTGTTCATTTTGATGAAATTCGTTTCGTTCCTTACTGGTATACTAAAAATGATGTAAATACTGGCGCGGATGTTCTGTTTGATGATGAAGAAAGACATCTTGAAAAATGGACTGGTACAGCAGTTCATGCAAATAAAATGATTGAAACTCTCAAGGCAATCGCCTGAGAGTTTCGCCCGGTCCGCCCTTAAAATTTTTTTAAAAAACACTTGACAATTAATTGTATCTATGGTATTATAATATCAGAAAAGGAAAGGAGATAACAACATGGATGAAATAATGAGAGAACTTGCAATGAGTATCGCAGACACAAAAAGAGATGAAATCACAGCAGTTTTCAATGATTACAAAGAGTACATGGATGTTGGTGACATTGCATACACTATTGATAAAGCTTTTCATGACATGATTTGGAATATTGAGAGAGATGCGGAGGAAGAATAAATGAAAAAATTTTACTGTCCTGTTAATGGTTGGGATTGCCCCTATTGGAAAAAAGATGGCACTTGCAAAATGGTTGATGAAGGTGATGACCCTGTAAAAGAATGTGATGATGCGGCGGTCTTCTGGGATGAAGATGATGATTACATGATAGAGGAGGATTAAAAATGTATTCTGTTTGGTTCTGTGATTTAGAAAAAGCAATCAAAGCTTTTCATGAAAAATTCCCCTATTGGGAAACTTTCAATTCAATTAAAGGTAATGCTGATGGAGATTTTGTTTTTAGATGTGGAGCTGATTCTTTTATTGTAAAACACACAGATTTTTCAGTTTGGAAGTATGAAGGTTCTTGGAAAGATGGCGGTAAATGGGTCGAGGTTTCATAACCTCGACCTTTTGGTATCCGGTCAAAAAATCGGGCCGCGGGCCACCGCCCAGGCCCGCTTCACCGATTCGCGTCCCATATGGGCTTTTTTCCCAGAACCTTGCGACTTCACATTTCGCCCACCAAATTCCCAAAATTAGCACACCGGGCAGCGGGACCCGTCTCACCGCTCATATGGTCGATTTCCGCAGATTCTTTACTTGATAAATATCAAAAAATATGTTATAATTAAAAAAAGACTTTTTTAATCCGCGCACACTTGAAAACTCTAAAAATTTTTGTTATAATATAATTACAATAAAGAAAAGAAAGGAAATACACATATGGATCTATATGAAGCACTAAAGGCCGGCACCAGTGCAGAGGAACTCCTGAAGGCGTTCCATAAGGACCTGGACGAGGCGAATGCTCGCATCGCCGCAGAGCAGGAGGCTGCTGCCGACAAGGAGTATCTTGCTGATTGCCGCGAATGTCTGGCTGAAGCAATTATTGAGTACGCTAAGGCTTTTCTTGGTGAGGATCTGGACGAGTCCTTCTCTGTTGAATCTGTCGTTGAAACTCTCGAAGGATTCGAGAAGGAGATGGAGCAGGCTGTTGCTTTCTCTAAGAAGCTGGATAAGATGCTTGAGAAGGCCAAGAGTGAAAACAAAAAGCCAGTTGGAATTAAGGTTACAACTCGTTCCATTGATGACGATGATGTCATTGCTAAGTTTCTCAAGAGCCTGAAATAAAAATACAACTGAATAAAAAAGAAAGAGTCTGGGAGTGATCCCAGGCTCTTTTTTGTTGCTGTAAACGGTCGCTTTATCGAAATAATTGTAGTATATGGGACTGGTCCCGCGGCACCACCACAAGACCATCCCTTCCATTTTTTAGATATTTATCTTATTTTATCTCATTATAATACATTATTTATCTTCTTTCTTCCCTTTGCTCCCAACAATATCTCTTATATCTATTTCTTTTTCTTCTCCGTTCTCATCTCTCATAATTGCAAATACTCCAGCCATTGAATGTCGAACCTTCGGTTCTCCATTCATATCCTTAATACCCTAACCAATGTTTATATTCTTCTCTCTCTCCATCTTTCCAATCCTCCTTACTTAATCCTTCTTTCTGATATTTTTTAAATTTTCTTTCCTGTCTCCAATCCGCAAACCATAATAGTCCACAAAATATCATAAATCCAACAATAGGTAAACTAACTATAATAGTTACTAATAATAAAATAATTCCAATTACATCATCCATAGTTCGCGCTTCGCGCTCACACCTCCTTTAATTGTTTATATTCTTCCAATTCTTTTATACTATTAATTATATTAAAATCTTCTCTAAACCAATCTAAACTATTATAAGCTAAATATACTTCTTGACCAATATCATTCGTTAAAGTTAATGCAAAACCACCATTTATAAACTATACTTTATCAATAGCATAAGGTCTATTATCTCCTACATGTAACTTATTATCTAATCTTCTTGCTTGTATAAATTGCATAATTTTCCTTTCAATTTTTAGAATGAACCGCAGGTTCATTCTAAATTTTAAAATCAAATTTTTTATATACCCCTAATATGAGCGGTTGGCCTCCAATTTTAAAATTATTTTACCCCCATTTTTCAAATAATCCAATTAGATTTTAAAGTAATTTAATTAACTCCCTCTCATTACCCCTCATACCTATTCTTAATTTTTAATTTACCCTTTCTCCTTAGCGATTTAAAACCAAAATTCGATTCGATTTCTCGGAGCCGATTTCTCTCACCCTCCCATCGAGAAGTCCGTCCCATTTGGTCTGGCGAAGCCAGACCAAATATATCTCTTATTATTTTCCCAATTTTTAATTGTGCGACTAAAATTGGCAACTTTGGTAAAGATATATATTATATATATATCTTTACCAATCTTATTAAAACCTGTCGTTTAATTAAATTTTGGGAAATTTATCATATGATTTTCATCTCATTTATAAAAACCATTAAGATCCACGTTCATTCCCAAACATTTAAAATATGACCCCGCCCTATTTGTAATAAAAGCATCATTCTGTTCTAATAATCTTTTTACATCTCTAATTTGTTTATAACTTAATCCCGTCATCTTTGCTAAATCCGCATATGTAAAAGGTTGATTTTCCTCACATATTCTAACAGCCTCCCATACTTGCATTAATTGCGGGATCTTATTAAAATTCTTATGATTTTCATCTGCAATTCTTTGACATTCCCTCATCATATCAATAGAAATAGAATATTGATTTTCTAATCTCGCTCGTAAATATAAAATAATAAAATCTTCATCTTCATGAAACACAATAAATTCTCTTTCCACCAAAGATTCTATTACTTTATTTAAAGTTTCAATATTCTTTTTAGTAGGCTTAATCCCCACATATTTCAATAAATCCTCGCGGCGGCCCCTATAAACTCCCTGAGACGATGCCGCAAGAGCAAGAAATACGAAGAACTCATATGCTTCAAAACTAAGACTTTCAATCGAAATAGGAATATCATTAATTTCATTATATATAGTTAAAGCACGAGTATCTTCAAATATTTGATAATATTTTTGCCCATCTTTTTCACATCTAATTATATCAACATTATATTTCTTTTTTAAGGATGCGGCGGTTCGTGCAAAATTAGTTTTAAGACTGCTTTCTGAACATCCAAATAATTCGCAAATCTATTTTGCAGTCATTAATTCTCTTATATCAGTAAATCTTCCCAATGCGGCAACCTCCGTTATAATACCCGCTTAAACGGGTCCTGCGCTTCTTCCATCTCAATCGTCACAGGATCTCCGAGATTTCCATTTTCAATATCAGGAACTTGATCCACTGCCTCTCTAATATAAGAAATACAATTTTCCAACCTTTTTATCGCAGTATCCGCACTATCAATAGAAAAAAGGCAGATTTTATCCATTAAAAATAATCCTGCAACACCCTTATCTTCCAAAATATTCCCAATCATTTCTGCGGTCTGCCGCACCGCCCCTAAATCCATCATTGGAGTTCCATATTCATCTGTTTTAATATAAAACATTAATACATCTCCAGCTTTTGGACTCAATTTTTGAATACTTGAAACAATTTCATTTTGATCAGTCGTTATA
>Ga0326514_10001542_pt1 | contig 15009 bp, 21 predicted proteins | sample 3_2548_0518_D_FD_203653 | JGI IMG/M metagenome (GOLD analysis project Ga0326514, IMG submission 203653) | Bovine rumen microbial communities from UC Davis, California, United States - 3_2548_0518 | ecosystem: Host-associated > Mammals > Digestive system > Stomach > Rumen | place: USA...
AGAAATCCAAATGATGAAAGTATATTTTAATTGAGAATGAAAATTGAGAAAAAAGTATAATTGAATGATGTGTGAAATAGGCGTAGAACTTACAGATTTTAAATTAGGTGAAATGCAAATTTCTTGAACTGAATGTGAAATAGAATTTTTAAGTTTAGATCCATTTTGGGTAGACCAAAAAACAAAACATCAAGCGTTTGAAAATATGACTGAATTTATAGATTGAACCTTGGTTATTTCTGATAGTGATTTTGAGCCTATTCTGACAACAATAATTCAAATGTGAGAAGTTACTTGAACGATAGATAATTTGAAACTTGAATATAACTGATACGAGATAGAAGTTGATAATGTAAATATTCCAAGTTGAGCAGTAATTGTTTTTGATGGTAAAAAATGAACTGTGACTGTGAATTGAGTAGAAAAATTTTATTTATGAGAATTTTTTGAATTTCCTTTGAAAAAACCAGCTCATATGAGTTTTAGTTTTGGAAGCTGAACAGTTGATAAATATTCAATGTATATTTTATATGATAAAATAGTTTTGTAATGAAAATAAAAGTCGTAGCTTACGATAGCACTTGAGCTATAAAATGAAGAGTGCAAAATATAAAAAATATTAACAAACTAGAATTTAGCGAAACTGCTAATTGATGACAGTGAAATTTTAATATTGAATTATGAGTAAAATTCGATGATTTTACTTATGAAGAGTGAGATTATATTGAATATTCAGTTTATAGCGAAAAATACAAAGAATGACTTCATAAATACACTTGAATTGTGAAGTGAGTTGAGCGTACTTTTGATATAGGTAAATGAGAAAGTGTAAAACTATTAGTTGAGTGACTTATAACTTTACTCAGCGATTTTGAAATGAGTTTTAGTTATAATTGAATGCTTAAAGATGCTTTAGACAATTTTGTAAATAGATTAAATACTCAATACAGTATAACAAATAGTATGCAATATTTAGGAAATACTATTTTCAAAAATTGAGTAACAAGTGAAGAAAATATTAATGTGAGCATAAGCTCAAAAAAAGCATTTGATGTATTAAAAGAAATTTTTTGAGAAAATAGGAGTTTTTACCTTGATAAAACTTGAACGATAAAACTTGTAAATGATAATCAAAGGCAAAGAATAGTAAGATTAAATCACAATATTAGCAAGATAAGTATAAATAAAAGCTGACAAATAAATATTGATTTATCTTGATATGAAGAGCTTGATTTGACAGTTTGAGACATTATCTATGTACAAAATATAAATAGAGCTTTGGATTTGAATTGAAGAAGAGTACAAGAATTAGCTTTTGGAATAGATAAAATCTGAATAAATATTTGAAAAATAGAAAATTATACAAAAGTTTTGAAATAATTTTTTTATTCTGAAAAAATAAATTTTAAAATTATATAAAATATTTTTTAAATTTTAAATTATGAAGTGAATATTAATGAGATGAAGAAATAATAATCAACAATGACCTTGATGAAATGTAAATGTCGTTGATAATTTGTTATCAGAAAGCCCAACAGATGCTTTGTCTGCAAAACAAGGTAAAAGACTAGATGAGAAAAAACAAGAAAAAATAACTTGATGAGATACTTGACAAGTTCTTACAAAATTAACAGATGAAGATTGAGAGTTTGAGTGGAAAACACCGCAAAGTTGAAGTGGCGGAACAGTATGAAGAACTTTCACAACTAATGTCGCTATTGGATGAGTTCCAGTTTGAACAACAATCAATGCAACAGATGATATTTGAGAAATATTACAAAGGATGTTTGTTACATATATAGCACCTTCAATAAGTGCTAGTATAACACCAGCAACAGCATTATACAAAAAATGAACAAGTGTAAATATTACACAATTTAGAGCGGTTGCAACTAAGAACAGCAAACCAATAACAAAAATTGAATTTAAACAAGGTTCGATAATTCTTGAAACTTTAACAAGTTGAGTTGAGAATTGATGAACTTTTACTTATTCTTGAATAATTCCAGCAATAACTACTGATACGACATTTAGTACGACTGTAACTGATGGAGACCAAACAAAAACTTCAAGTAAATCAATAGAATTTATCGTTCCTTTCTATTGGTGACCTAGCGATAATGCAACAGTTGACAGTATTGCTTGATTTACAGAAGATTTATCTAAAAAATCAAACAAGACTTACACTTACAATTTAGCAAATCAATATATAGTCTTTATTTATGATAATAGCTATTGAGCATTAACTTCGATTAAAGATGAGAATTGATTTGACTGAATATCTTGATACAACACTTGAACTTTTACAGATAGCTGAATAACTTATAAATATTATATTAGTCAACTTCCTGTAAATGATAGTGCTGGACAATTTACATTTAATTTTTAGTTTATTTCTTAATTTTATAAAATATGTGATTAAAAGTTAGCCAACCATTTAGTAGAACTTCAAAATGACTTCGTTTTGAAGATGATGTGCTTACAAAGGCACAAATGTTAGCTTGAACAGATAATCAATATTCTGATTGATATTTAGTAGTAGATGCTGATACTCACGATTTGTATATTTATAAAGCTGGAGCAACAACTTCAGCAACAACTTGAAAATTCGTTAAAGTTGAAACTTGATGATGAAGTTCGTGAGAAGTGTGAGAAACATTTACAACAAATGTTACAGTATGATGATTAAATGCTTGAACAACCATAAATGATACTGATACTCTTACAAGTGTTTTAAAACAAATACTTATTATGTATATTGCACCAGCTATTACTTGTGCAATCACACCAAATAAAACTTTATACAAGAAATGAGAAACTGTAAATATTACAAAATTATCTGCAACTGCTACAAAAAATAGCAATCCTATAACACAAATTGAATTTAAACAAGGAAATACGGTTTTAGAAACTCTTACAACTTGAGTAGCTGATTGATGAGCTTTTGACTGTTCTCAAACAATTGCACCAATTACAACAAATACAACTTTAAGTGCTACTGTTACAGATTGAACTGAAACTAAGACAGCTAGCAAGAGTATTGAGTTTATAAATGCTTTCTATTATTGACCATCTGCAACAGCTACAATAGATAGTACTACTTGACTTACTGAAGATTTAACTAAGAAAGCTAATAAAACTTATACATATACTACAAATAATGAATATGTAACTATTATTTATGATAATAGTTATTGAGCTTTGACTTCAATAAAAGACCAAAACTGATTTGAAGGAATAAGTTGATTTAATACTTGAACATTTACTGAGTGATGACAAACATTTAAGTATTATATAAGTCAATTAGCAACTACTGATACTTGAGCAAAATACACATTTACTTTTTAATTATAAAAAATTATGGCATTAAATGTATGACAACCATTTAAAAGAACAAGTAAAGGGCAAAGATTTGATTGAGATGTAATGACAAAAGCACAGATGTTACTTTGAGATGATACTCAATTCGAAGATTGATATTTAGTCGTTGAATCTGAATCTCACGATTTATATATTTATGATAGTAATGCAACTCCGAGTGCTGAGACTTGAAAATTTGTGAAGAGTTCTTGAAGTGGTGGGGAAACACCGACTATTAGTCAAGTTCTTACAGCTTGAAATAATATTGAAAATCAAAGTATATCTTGAATAACTACTACAACAGAACCTTGATATACAATAAGGCAAGATATGTCATTAAATAAATCAAGTTATACTATTCACAAACTTCAAACTCCAGAAGAATGACTAGCAGATAGATGGACTGTAGATATTTGAGTTAATCAAATACAAATGTCTACAAATAAATGAAAAACATCGAAGTCATTGCTAAGAATAAACACTAGTGATATAGAAAATCCTGTTGTTACAATGTCTGCAAATATGAAGAATGCTTGGCAAACTGCACTTGATATAAATGGTGGTGGTATACAAGTAACAACTCTACCAACAGCAAGTGCAACAGAAGAGTGAAATATTTATCAATATGTATGACAAACTGACAGTAACTATACAAACTGATATTTTTATCAATGTCAAGAAATCACACCAGCAACTGACCCTAAGACTTATGAATGGGTTCAGAAAGATGTGCAAAGTGGTGGATGAAGTCTACCAACTTGATGAACAACTTGACAAGCCCTAGTTAAGAAATCTGATGCTGACCAAGATGTAGAGTGGGCTGACCAAACTGTAATCGTAGGTAGCGATTGGGGTGTTGTAAAGAGCGGGACACACACCGTCCAAATGACGGGTGGGGCAGCAACAGCCGTAGATGTAAGCTTCGGCGATCTTGGTTTCACAAGTGTGGATGATTATGAAATATTACTCACATCGAATAATCAAAATGAAGTAATAGCTGTTAGAAGTAAATCGCTTACGTCTTTTAATATGGGCGTTAAGGATGTTGGCACAAGCACATCACAACAACGCACGGTGACAGTAACATACACTATTCTCGCCAAAGGTTATGGAAGTGTTCCAAACTGATGAACAACTTGACAAGCACTTGTTAAAAAGTCTAATACAGATTGAGATGTAGAATGGAAGACAGTGAGTGGATGATGAGCTAGCTTAACAATCGACACGACACAAGTTGGCTATTGAGAAGCTACTATATCTGAATGATGATATAATCTAAGTTTTACAAATCAAAATTGACAATGAGTTCGTATCTGATGAATAAGTGAAAATTGAGAAATGGTTACAAGTAAAAGTTATGTAGATAGCAAATCTCCTACAATAGTTAACGAATGAGCAACTTTTACAAATGCACAAGGAAATCAACAAATGCAAATAAGGACAGGTGGTGCTAATAGTGTGATAATCAAAGATATAAGTGCTAATTGAGTTTCTGAATATTGGTCATACGAGCTTCCAGATAAAACTTATGTAGATGGTAAAGTAGGTGTAAATATGGAAGTTTGAGCTGAAAAATGGTATTGAACTTATACACAAGACTGAGTGACTTACCAAGTATATAGTAAGATTGTTTATATTCCAGCCTTGCCTTCTACTGCTGGTATTACGACTTACCCAATGGGAGTTTCAAATATTAAGCAAATATTAAACATATACTGATACACTACAGATGGTTTCATATTAAACGCACCAAGACAAAATGTACAAGACAATATATCAATCTACCAAGTGTCAAAAGGTTCTCAAACTTTCTCGATTGAAGTTTGAAAAGACCGCTCTAACAAATCAGCTTATGTTACAATAATTTATGCTAAAAATAACTAAGTTTATTATTTAATATATAAAATATGGGAGAAACTGGTATAAAATACACAATGTACTGAGTGTACGCAAGTCTGATTGCAATGTTCGAATTCTTAAACTTGCCAGCGTTTCAATTTTGAGTGTTATGAATCTTGATGATTTTTGATGTTTTTACTTGAGTTTTGAAACAGTGGAGAATAAAACCGCAAGAGATAACAAGCAATAGACTTACAACTTGAGTTTTGGCAAAAGTTCTTACTCTGATTTGCGTGTTACTTATTGCTTTATGTATCAAAGCAGTTTGATTTGACTTTGCAGAAAAAAATTATTTACAAATTGCTTTATCGTTTCTCATTTGATGAGAGCTTTATTCAGTAATAGCGAACACAATTTCTTTCAAAACAAAGAAAGATTTTGGAGAATTTGACGCAATTACAGTGTTTTTATCTTGATTTGCGAATGTGATAAAAGAATATTTACACAATTTTTTTGAAAAAGACAAAAAATAATTTCTAACTTATAAAATATGCAATACTGAGTAATTAATAAAAATAACGAACTTATAACTACAAGTAATGTTCCTTGTAGTATTGAGTGAATGCAATCTGTAGAAGTCCCAGACGATGTGACTTGCGGTTATGTACTAACTGATAAATGAGAATGGAAAAAAAGTGAAAAAATGATTAAGGAAGAAAAGATACAAGAGTTTAAAAACTTAAAACAGCAAATAATCGACTATGAAAATAACGAAAAAATCAAGCAAATTTTGTGAATTGAAGAAAAACCGACTAAATTATTGTCAAGTCCACTAGACGCTCTTAAAACGCAAATAATTGATAAATACAACGCACTTGTAAAAACATATTGAGAAGATATCAAAAATGAATTATTTTAACATTTAACTGTAAAACAATATGGCAGTAGTATTAAACAAAAAAAACAATGTAAAGTTAAAGATTGAAGCTCCTATGACTTCTGTATCTAATCTGTTAATAGTAGATAAGTGAGAATTGCTTTGAGATGACTTTACATCGGCTGAAACTGAAAAACACTTCAAGTGAACACTCTTCAAGTTTGATTGAGAAAATGTATCTCAAATAGAAATTAGTAAGGTTATCACAAAGAGTGGTAATTTCTTAACCTTAGAGCGTGCAGTAGAGCCTTGTCCAATGAATTATTCGTCAAATCAGATGTATCAGCAAGCGTATGATTTCGAAGCTGGAGATTGGTTCTATATCAATTTAACCGCTGGGGATCTAGAAGATATAATAACTGAGCTTAAAGCTACAAATACTAGAATAGATACGACAAATACGAATATTACTAATAATTATGTTAGTAATGCACAATTACAAGCTCAAAAATGACAACCTTGATGAATAGCTACGCTAGACCAAAATGGAAAAGTTATTGCAAATCAAATAGATACAAGTACTTTAGTTGTAAATAATGTTACAAAAACTGTAAAAACTAATCAAGCATTAAGTAAAAATAATGCTGTATATGCAAAACCAACAAACCAACCACCAGTTATACAAAATATAACTGTAAGTTCAAGTTGTACATGAAAGAGTACTACAAATATATGAACATTTACAATAAGCAACACAAGTATCACTAATACTGCTTATTTAAGCATAAATATAAATACACCAAATGCATCTAGTAGTTACGATCTAAGAATACGCGTATTAGACCAAAATAATAACAATATATGAGAAAATACAGTAAGCCATTATTGATGATTAGTAAATAATACAGTTACATTAAATTTAAGTTGATGAAAAACTTGAACATTTACTATAGAATATTATTGATACCATTTAAATAGTTTTACTGCTCGATTTAGTGATTGTTATCTAAGATGAACCTTAAGTTTTTCTTCTTATATATGAAAAGCGTCAAATACTTATACTAATAATAATTTTATATGATTTGCACAAGCTGCGGCAAGTGCAAATGCTAATGTTAATTTAATAACTAGTTGAATTGTATCTTGATTTAGTTGATTAACAATCTGAAGTGATTATTTTTTGTGAACTAATTGAGCAATTACAACAACTTGAACTGTAAAAGTATGAACAGCTATAACCACAACAGATTTATTGATAAATCCAGAAAGAAATATTATTTCAATAAGTGTATCTTGAAGTTGAGTACCTTGAGTTATATATAATCATAATCTATGAGTTATGCCTAGAATTATATTAGTTTTTGGAAGTTGAATATATAACACAACTTGTAGCTGTCCATCTACTTCAGTTTTTACAAAGTATCGGGCATATTGAACCGAAGTTACTAATACTAGCTGAAATTCTAATAATTTAGCTTGTAATATTTCTGAAGTTAATATAGCTAATTTTACCGCTAAATTTAATTGAAGTTTTATTGTTATATTAATTTGATAAAATGTTCTTAGATTTGGAATATTTGCTTTTATAACTTTGTTATTTGATAATTATATATTTTATGCCTAAATTAACAATCTCACAACCAGTAGAATGATACTTCGAATGTAGATATGGCGAAGTAAAAAACGCTCTAGATAGTAGAGTAATAGACGTAAGCGATGACGTTTTAAATCAAATCAAAATTGAAACTTTTACAAATGTAAAAATGATTTTAGAATTTTTACGGAAAAGAGACGAAGAAAAAGAAGCAGAAATTTAAATAAATATTTTATTTTTTAACTTTTTAGAATATGGAAGAAATTATAAAAGGCGGTGCTTTAGACAAAATCGATGAGAGAAATTACAGCTATAGCGAAATCGCTTGAAATGTCGAAATAAAAGATTTTGTTTGTCTAGACGATTGAATAATACAAAATCAATATAGAGATTGATATATGAATTGATGCGTATATTTCGCGTCAAGTATGAATGATAATTATTGTAATTGGCGTGATAAAATGGATGAAAGAAGTAGTGGCTCTGATTTATGTGACAAATCAGAAACTCGGGACCCAAATATCTGAGATTATCTTATAAATTGACCTAAATTACTAAAAAAATTATGATATATTGAGTGATATTTCCAATTATCACAAACTATTGAAGAAATGAAAAAAGTCCTTTGTGAATGAAAACCTATTCATACTTGAAGTAACAAGATAAGTTGGTCAAAAATTATGGAAAATAATAATATAATAGTTTGATGTGAATGAACCGCAACTTGACACGCGTTTCATATTATCGGATACAATGCAACTTGAAATGACAAAATCGACGCATTACATCATATTCCAAATAATTGTTTTATCTGTAAAGATAGCAGTAACAGTTTTGATAAATGATTTTTTTATCTTAAATTTGAAGATTTAAATTTATTATATTTTACAAAATTAGTTTTTGAAAACAAATTAGAACCTATTTTATTATATAAAAAAAAGATTATGGAAGATATAAAAATTGAGAGTGCGAAACTCTTTGTTGAGCGTGGTTATACAAATTGAGAGAGACCACAAGAACCTATAACAAGGGAAGAATGTTGGGCTATCTTTGAACGTGTTTTACAAAAAAATAATTTACAATAATATGGAAATAGCAAAATTAACTTTAAGCATTATTGCTTTGTTTATAGTTTTTGTTATAATTTATTTTGATATTTATAAAAAATAAATATGTTAATAAGTGTTTGAAAAAATCTAGATGGAAAATATTTTTGTAATTATGAAATTTCTGATTGTCCAAATACAAAGATAATTGAAGTAAGTGAGCAAGAACTTGACCAAATAATGACTTGTACATATAAAGAAGTTAATTGAATACTACAAAGACTATATAATAAATAGTCTTTTTTTATTTATTTAATCATAAAATCTATGATTTTATTATTTTTTGTATAAAAAATTTGTACAAAAACAGTAAAATCAAAAAGTTTTTTTAAAAAAGTTTTGTTTATTTAATCACAAAAAGTGATTATTTTGAAAAAAAAGTGAAAAAAAAATTTGATTTTTGTAAAAAAAATGATATAATACTTATGTAACATATAAAAAACAGTTACAAAAAAGTTCTTTAAAATCTATGTAGTAGTTAGCTTGAATTGAAAGGGAATGTAAGTGAAGAGCTTACATCTGAAACCTACTTATACTATTGGAAACCTACAAATATTCAACCTAGCGATGATAACATAATTTAAAACTTTATTATTTAATTTTTAAAAGTATGAGTGAAGTTATAACACAAACATTTTGGCGTTGAGAATATGATGACCAAACTGAAGTTTGTACTTTAACAAGTACAAAAGAAGAAATGCTAGAGATAGCAAATGAATATTATGAATACGAAAAATTTGAAGATATAGAGGGGTGGATGATTGATACAATATGGGATATTTTATTTGAAAAATGGGAAGAAGAACAATCTGAAAAAGATGTTGAATATTGGCAAAATGATGATTAATTTATTTTCTAATTTATAAAAGTATGGATGAACAATTAAATAAAGTTATATGAGAAAATGCAATATATGATATATATTTCAAAATTTTATATAACTTTGATTGAGATATATCAACTCAAAACAAAATAAGAAGATTATTTGATGAATATAAAATCAATAATAATTATTGATATTTTAAATAATTTATTTTTTTATTTACAAAATATGAAAACAAATACACAAATACTAAAAAATTTAATTACTTTATGAGAAAATGGAAATTATATCATAAAGTATAAAAAACAAAAAATGTCGTTTACTTATAACGAAATAAACGACATTTACAAAGAATTGGCACTACTTAATATATAAGCAGTGCTTTTATTTTATTTTATTTTTTAAAAAAAGCAAATATGGAAATAAAAATTTTTAAACCTAAGAATCATAAAATTAAAGCACTTATCTATTGACCATCTTGAAGTTGAAAAACAACTTTTTGATGAACTGCAAAAAATTGTATTTTTGCATCATCTGAAAATTGACTTTTGTCAATTGCAGATAAAAACGTCCCTTATGTTGAAATTAAAAGTTTGCAAGATTTAAAAGACTTGTACAACTATTTAAAAAAATGAGAACATAATTTTGAAACTCTTGTTATTGATAGTATCACTGAAATAAGTGATATAATCAAAAATCAAATAGAGGAAAAAAATAAAAGAAAAATGACTTTACAAGATTGGTGAGTTTTATCATCAGAAATTGAAAGAATAATCAAAGAAATAAAAAATCTTGATTTGAATGTTATTGTTATCGCTCAAGAATTGAATGTAGATGATGAGTGAAAAGTACATAGAATTGTACCATCTCTAAATTGAAAATCATCAACTAAAATTTGTTATTATATGGACATAGTTTGATATATATATGTAGACAAAAATGGAACAAGAAAAATCATTACTCAAAACAATGATAAACTTTTAACTAAAGATAGAACATGAAAAATCTGAAATAGAGACGATTTTGATTTTGAAGTTTGGAGAGAAATTGTAAATCAAATGGATGTTTGAGAAGAGACTTTATTATATAAAGATAAAACTTTGGAAGAAAAACAGCAAGAAGAATTTGAAAAAATGTACGAAGATTTAAAAACTTCAAAAGATTTGGAAGATTTGAAAAATAAATTTTTAGAAATTACGAAAAATAAAAAATTGATTTGAGATGAAAAATATAAAGAGCTTGCAAGTCTTAAAGATGACTTGAAAGAAAATTTTAAAATTTAATATATAAAAAATATGGAACAAAAAGTAAAAAGTCTAAGTTGGTCAAAAATAAATATGTTTTTGACAAATAAAAAATCATTTATAGAGACATATTTCGAATGAAAAGAGTTTTTTGAAACAAAAGAAATCTTGTTTTGAAAAACACTTTGAAAAATGCTTGAATTACAAGAATTTGAAGATGAAGACAAAATTATAAATGAATGTTTAAGGGATTTTAGCTGAGAAGTTAAAGTTGATAAAAGAAAAGAAGAGATAATAAGGACAAGTTTTAGAAATATTCAAAAATACAAAAAACCATTAGAAGTTTTTTCTTGATTTGAATGTTTTTCTGAATTTGAAAGAAAACTTCAAAATTTCGTAAATAATGTATGTGTTTTATGATTTGCAGACAATACAGATAAAGATTTAAAAAATATTTACGAATTTAAAACTTGAAAAACTCCTTGGGATGAGGAAAAAGTAAACGAGTTTTGACAACTAGATTTATATTGTTTACTTACATATTTAGAAAAATGATATTTTCCTGAAAAAGTTCAATTGTGGTGGTTTGAAACTAGAAACAATGAAAATGATGAAATAGAATTAGTAGACAAACCGATTAATATTCATAAATTTGTTTACGATGTTGAAAAAAACAAAGACAGAATTTTGAGCTGGCAAGAAAAAATTCCACAAATTTTTGAAGAAATTCAAAAAGCTCAAATAGAATGGGAAAATTCAAAAGAAGCTAAAAACGATATCGTATTTGAGAATACAGATATTTTTGAAAATTATATTGAACTTGAAAAACAAAAAAAGGAAATAGAAGAAAAACAAGAAATTTTGAAAAAAGAAATTGAAGAAAAATTAAAATCAAAAAACCTCGAAAATTTTGATTTGGAATGATGAAAATTCTATTTTGTAAACAGGAAAAAATATAATTATGATGAAAATATTTTGAATTTAGAAAAAACTCAAAAAGAAGTTTTGAAAAAAGTAAAAGAAGAATTTGAGAAAAGTAATGAACCTGAAATAAGTCAAAGTTTATGTTTTAGAGCAGTAAAATAACTGCTCTTTTAATTTATAAAAATATAAAAATGATAGGAACAAAAACAGAATGAATAAATTTTTTAATGACGCAAGGGAAAGACAATGTACGCTATAAAATAACTGAATATAGACAAGTAAGAACATTAAAACAAAATTCTTACTTGCATTGTATTTTCCAAATAATTGCAGAAAAGACTTGATATTCTCGTGAAGAGATAAAAGAAATAATGAAGGCAAAATTTTTGAAAAAATATGATGATTATTTTGGTATTGAGTTCGTACAAAGTACAAAAGAACTTGATACAAAAGAAATGACTGTATTTATAGATAAGATAAGGCAATTTGCACTTGAATATCTTGACCTTGATATTCCTAGTCCAGACGACCAAAGAATGCTTGATTTTTATAACGATTATTTTTTTAAATAAAAAGTATGGAAAATAGAAAAAAAGAAATAGAAAAAATATTTATAGAAATAAAAAATAGTGTTGAATGAAGAAAAAAAATACTTGATAATAATATATTTGTACCACATGTTTTATTTAAGATTAAAGAATTAAATATAAAAGATAAATTTTATGTGAGTTGTTATTATCTTTATGATAAAAATATAAGTACTACAGATGAAGAAATGATAAAAATGTGATTAACAAATGAACAAATAAAAAGAATTAAAAGAAAATTATTTAAATTATGATTAATTGATAAATGCAAGGATAGAACATATGAAGAATTAAAAATTGAAACATTAAAATTAAGAAAGATATGAAAAAATTGTGATTGGTGTGATGAAAAATGTTATATATTACATCAACATCATTATCCAATAGCTAAAAATAAAGGATGAAAAGAAATTGTAAATATTTGTCCAAACTGTCATTATACATTTCATTCTTTAGAACAAAAGTATTATTAATAATATAATTATGGAAGAAATACAACAAAATGAAATAAATGAAAATAATGCAAAATTATTATTCAAACCAAAATTTATTCCATTATATACAGAGCTTTTAGAATTATGATTATCAATTAATGAAGCGTTAGTTTATTGATTTATTGATTTTTATCTTCAAAATGAAAATGATAAATTTTACTTTACTAATGAGCAAATTTGAAGTATTTTTTGATTTTGATGAAAAAATACAAGTTTATTAATAGGTAAATTAAAAGATAAATGATTAATAGAAACTAGCTATAAAATAAAAGCTAATTGATGAAAAATAAGATTTATAAAAAAAGTAAATTCCGATTGTAAAAATTTTTACAGTCAGAATAGAAAAATTTTTACAAATAATAACAATAATATAAATAACAATAATATAAATATTAATTCTAAAGAATTAATAGAAAAATCAGAAGATTTTTCATTATCAAATGATAAAAAAGAAAATTTTTGAAATTTAGAAATTAATAATATTTTAGAAACCTTAAAGAAATTAAATAATTGACTTATTGATTGAACAGTCAAAGAACAAAGGAATTACTGAAAATTATTGCGTGATAAAATTCAAAAAATAAATTGATTTGATGGCGATTTTGAAAAATTTCTCAATAAATTATATGAGCTTAGTGATGAATATCGAGTTTGATATTTTTCGTCACCAAAAAAGCTATATTATAATTTAGCTTGAGTAGTGCAGTCAATAACCGCAAGAGTTAAAGAGAAACCAAAACCAGTACGAAGAAATTACAAATCTTTGAGCGTTGAAGATTATATTAGTAACAATTTTTAAATTATGAACGAAATAATAAAAGCATATAAATTATACAAAATTATTCTTGTAAATGATGAAGAAATTGTTGTAACTGAACCAGTAGCAGAATTTATAAAAGATGAAATGAAAACAGAAAATTTCATCGAGATAGACTGAAATATGTACAACAAGTACGAAATCAAAAGAATAATTGAAGTTAAGCAAAAAACAACCAAATGATTTAGTTATATTTGTGAGTATTGAACAAGGCATCCAATGTATGGCAAGGAGTGATACGAAAAATGTAATTGCAATGAAAAATTTAAAACAGAGTGGTGGAAGTTCTACGATTGGCTTACAGATAGATGATATCGCTTTGAATATGCAAGCGATATACAAAAATCACGGCAAGAATTATTTTTAAAATCTAAAATATGAATAAACAAGTAAAGCTAGATGTTTTAGAATTTATGAAAAATATTGAAACTAAAAATATGAATACTAATAATTTTGTTCTTGAATTTTTTAGGTACAAAAACTGAAAAATCAATGAGAACGAAATTAGAAACTGAATAAGTTTTGAAAGTATATCAAGAAGTAGAAGATATTGGCTATCACAAGAAAAAATTTGAAATTTAAATTTGTGATTATCTAGGACTGAAACTTCAAGAGATACAGAACAAATTTATAAAAACGAATTCCAACGCACACCGCTTGGAATTTTTTAATATTTAATTTATTTAAGATGAACAAAAGATGAGCAAAAAAGACAGTATTAAGTGAATTCATCTTAGATGAACCAAACTGAATAAATAAATTAGCAAATGCTTTAAATTTGAAGTATTGAGCAGTTTGGCAAGTTTTAAATTATAGATGAATTTATAAACGCAGTACTATGACTAAATATACAAGAGCTTTTAACAAGGCTTTTGGTACAAATTACACCAAAGAAGAGTTATTCACAGAAGTTGAATAATTCTTGAAAAATAAAAATAAAACAACAAGTCCATTTCTTAATGGCATTTTATAATTTAAAAAATTAATATGTATATAAATAACAGAATTAAAAAAATAATAATAGCAGTAATAGTTATATTATTTATTTTGACTATCGCTGTTTTTAAATTAAACCAAAATAAAAACTATAATCTTGCAAAGCAAGAATTAACACAAAATACAAACACTTGAAAAACAGAACAAGAGATTGAAGATGAATATTATTTAAGCATTATAAGAGAATTACAAGAAACGAATAAATATATTCCAGCTTTAGAAACAGAAATAAAAGAAATTGAAGCACAAATAAGGAGATATAGATTAACTCGTAGATGTTTAGAATACGAGTTAGAAAGAATACAAACAAACAAAGGTTATGTTGTTTGATTTTGTAATAATCCTGAT
>Ga0326514_10001544_pt1 | contig 14994 bp, 19 predicted proteins | sample 3_2548_0518_D_FD_203653 | JGI IMG/M metagenome (GOLD analysis project Ga0326514, IMG submission 203653) | Bovine rumen microbial communities from UC Davis, California, United States - 3_2548_0518 | ecosystem: Host-associated > Mammals > Digestive system > Stomach > Rumen | place: USA...
GAGTGAATACATTGTCAGGTAATGACAATGACAATGTATGAACGACAGTTAAATCATTAAGATTTAACTGAAGAGAGAAGAGTTCTAAGAGAGGAGAGACTGCGCTTTAATTTGTCCGTTTTTTTGCTAAAATTATACATTAGTTAAATAGGCATATTTTTATAAAATAAACGCATATATTGTTCTTTAAAACTTTAAAGTTGATATAACAAGATTTTATAATTAAGGAGGTTAATATGAAACGCACTTATGATACTAATGATTTATTTAAAACTAGCACTATTAGAGACTATTTAAAAACCCATACTTTATATGGTAGCAAAATAGAAGATAGAGCAAGAACACTTTATAAACTTCATTTATATAATGAAAATAAAGTATTATTAACTACTATTGAAAAAATTGATGGTAGAATGAACGTTGCTAAATTATTAAAATTACATTGTGATAGTTTATTTTTAGACCACGTTTTTAGAAGACACGGCGTAATCTTAGATTATGAATATTCTTATTATATGGTTGAATATGAATATGAGACACTTTAAACTTTTAAAATTAAACTTTTAAAGTGATTCTAAAATAACAACAAATAAATATAAGGAGGTATTTATGACCAAAATAGTTTATGTTGAAGAGCCATTTAAAATTGCGCTATATTATAAAAAAAGAATTAGCCAAAATATTTATGTAAATGGAGCTAAAAAATATCGTGAGATATTTCAAAATCATTATGAACAAGCATATAGTAAATGTTCTGATGAAGAAAAATTAATGTTAGAATTAATGGAGGATGATTATGGAGCTTAATACTATGGATGATTTAAATAAATTTGATATAACTGCAGGTTCACTTATTAGAACATTATTAAGAGGAACATCAAAAGAAGAAAAGCAAGAATTATATCCAATTATGAAACGTTCTCAATGTGTTCCATTTATTTTATTTATTGGTAATAAAGAGAACGGTAAAGGCGGCTTTTGGTATTATAAAGGTAAAATTTACTTCTTAGATTCATTTTCAGGATTAAGAGAAGGTGATTCAGAATTTTATGATATTAGATGCTTTAAAAAACATTTTGAAGAAAAATCATTTTTAAGAAATATTTTAGAAGAAGTCGCTAATGGTGAAAGAAAGTATGAATTAGTTTGGGATGCTTTATCATATGTAGATGAAGATATTGCTAATACAGCATTTGATTATAATTCAGAAGTATTAGCTAATAGTGATTTTAAAGAAATTACTTATAATGATTATGAATTAATATTTGATGAAAGAAATCGTCAAGCTTGGAAGTTAAATAATTAAGGAGTATAATATGAAATATAAAATTATTTATAATGGCCCACTTTATATTGAAGTAGAGGCTGATAATGAAGATGAAAGAAAAGAAGCAATTAAAGGTATTATGTATTCTATAGATACATTTACTAAAAATACTGATGAGCAAGGTAATTATGTACCTAAGTCTAAGAATGCCAAAAGAAGCATCCAAACAGCCCCAGAGGCAGATGTTTTAGCATCAGATAGACAAATAGGTTATATGTGCACTTTAGGCATCACAGTGCCAGAAAATTGTACAAAGAAACAAGCAATAGCTCTTATTCATCAATATAAGAGAGACCACGGCATTCCTGACAGGTAATTTATTCTAAAGAAAAAAAGAAAAGAAAAAAAGGAACAATATTATTATAAGGGGTAAAATCCTTATAGTCATATTATCTCCCTTAGACCTGCTCTGGATTGGGCCCACCAGGTCTAGAGTAGGTCGCATAGGAGGTTAATAATGAAAATTAAAAAAGCTAAACTTTGTAAAAAACCAAATTCAAAATTAATTCCAGTTTCAGAATTAAATTTTACAGATGATAATATTAAATTTTTTAATAAACTAGTTAAACAATGTTATAGTAAAAAATATAATAAAATAGTTAGAACAGTTGGAGGAAATATTTCTGTTAAAACATTACCTCCAGCATTTGATATTAGAAATACTAAATCATTAATTGAATTAACTGTTATTGATTGTTCAGGATTATATAGATTACAATTAAGAAATGTTAAAAGTGAAGATATTGATAATGTACTTCCAGGATGGAAAGCATTTAAAGAATTTTATAAATTATGTTTAGATTTTAATATTGATTTAAAAGATTATATTATTGAAAATGGTGCAGAAGTTAAAACTGAAATTGAAAAATATATTATTAAAATGGGAAATGAATTTTTCAAAGATAAAATTCATAAAAACGCACATCATATAGACTTTCATAGTGCGTTTCCAAGTGGTTTAATTGAAACACATCCTGAATTCACAGGTGTTATTACAAAATTATATAATGAAAGAAAAACAAATGAAATATATAAATTAATTTTAAATGCTACAATTGGATATATGCAAAGTGAACCTTGCTGTAAAGCAAGATGGGCACATTTAAGCAGAGATGCTATTAATAGAAATAATACTAAAATTAGAGAATTAGCAAAAAGATTAGAAAAATCTGGCAGAGTAATTTTAGGTTATAATACTGATGGTATCTGGTATGTTGGAGATATTTATCACGGTAAAGGTGAAGGCTCCGGTTTAACAGAATGGTCAAATGACCATACAAATTGTACTATCAGATTTAAATCTGCTGGTGCTTATGAATTTATAGAAAATGGTGTATATACTCCTGTTCTCAGAGGTCATACTAAATTAGATGATATCAAACCTCGTTCTAAATGGCAATGGGGAGATATTTATCAAGATTTGGCATCTGTAGAAAAATATGGCATAGATGATTTAGGCTATGTTCATAAAAAGGAGGTAATATATGGCTAAAAGAGGTACTTATAAATCCACGCTTAGAGGTTATAAAGCGTATGAAGCATTATATAGAGCTAAAAAAGCTGAAATGAAAAAAAGAGGCTATAGTATGGCTCAAAGAAAATTAAAAAAGGCTGAATGGGAATATGCTTATTTAGCTGAAAAATATGAAAGAGAAGATGCCATTAAGGCAGGTAAAAGAAAAACAATTGGTGATGTTAACCGTCAATTAGTTAAAGAACAAACGTATTCAATGTCAAGACTTCAAGCTAAAGGTTATCAAGATTATTTAAAAACATCTAAAGGAGAAAATGTTAAAATTTCTGATATTAGAGCAGGTAAAGTTGCTGTTAACTGGGATGCTATTTCAGCCAGAGAAAAAGAATTAAGAAATCAAGGTTGGGGATGGGCAAGAGTCCACGATACTATTTCTGAAGAATTCTTTGGAAGCTAATATGGAATTTAAATCATTAAAAGAATTTAAAACACATTTTAATAGAGTGGAAAAAGCAAGAAAAAGAGCTAAATTAGGTCTTTATCTTACAACTAATCACGTATTTAGTTACCACGGCTTCACAGATTTTATTTACACCGCTGTTAGAGGTGTAGGTAAAACTGTTATTGCTATGGAAACAGCAATTATACTTAAAGAGAAATATGGCTATGAAAACGTTAAAGTTTATTATTTTAGATTAACTGATTTATCTATTAAAGCATTATTATCAAATAATGCTAGAGAGGCTGTAGACCCTTATTTAATTGATAAATATGATTTAAATATTACAAAAAGAGGTAATACAGTTTATAATAAAGGAAAGCCTTTATTTGAAGCATTTGCTCTTACATCAGCAGGTTCTAAAGGTAAAGGTATTAACTTATATGATTGCAATTGGTTTAAAGGAGATAAAAAAAGATTTATTATCACTATATGGGATGAATTCTTAATGGCTGAAGGTGTTGAAAAAAGAAGTATTGGAGACCCTGTAAGCCAATATAAAATATATAGAGAAGCAATATACAGAGACGCAGAAGTTCCAAAAGATTATGATGCAGTATATAATTTTTTACTAGCAAATAATGTTTCTGAATGTGCTGCAGTCACTGGTGCTATGTATAATTACATTCCTAATCCACATAATCATAAAAGGATTAAGCTTACAAGAAAGCACGCTATGTTCTGGAATGTTCCTATTACAGACGCTTATTTAGATAAAAGAAGCCGCTCTGTTAATAGCAATATTATGGACTATGAAAATGACCCTAACTATGCTTTTGTTGAGAGAGATTTATCTTTAATTAAACCAAAGAAAACAAGAATTAGAAAAGTATCTGCAGTTATTATGTTTGATAATTATGATAAAGGCAAATGGTTCTGTTTATATGATGGAAAATATATTAAGAAATACAGAAATGAAACTGTTAAAAAGAATTTATATATTCCTATGAAACGACATTTAGACGCTTTATTTAATCCAGATACTGTTGCAAATATTTTTGAAATATATGATACAAGAGGTTTTATGTACACAGATTTAATATCTATGTCTACATTTCAATCTCAAATGAAATTACTTAAAAATAAATAATTTCAGTATCTGGCCTAAAAGCCCAGCTCTACTGTTATTATATAAGCACAAAGGCGAGACTTTATTTAATATTTTAATCCCTGTCATTTACCGAGGATTGACCGAAGAGGTACGGGGTGGCTGCTACTAATCACAGCAGATTATCTAAATATCTGCCCACCTTTGGCTTCTAGGAGGTAATTATGAGAATTCAATTTATGAAAGCGGTGATAGATGCTGAACTTTCTATGGAGCATTTAACACCAAAAGAACAAGTGGATTTTATATTGTCTCTTATTAAGGATATTAATGAGCAATATCCAGATTATCATTTAGAGCTCATAAGAATTAATAGAGAAGAAGAATTTGATAATTCTTTGGATTGGTAAATAAGGAGATATATATGAAAAAAATTTTAGTTGCGCTTACTGCGCTTGGCTGTTTAGCCGGATTAACTGGTTGTAATAAACCAGATAAAGAATATAAAATGAATATTATTGAAATTGTTCAAGCTGATGATGGTAATATTTTAGCATATTGTGAACCTGCTAAATTAATGAAGATTAAACATTATGTAGACATTCCAGATGATTTAGAATCATATGAAAATGTTGAAAGTTTTATTGCCGTTCAAGGCAAAGAAAAAAGTTATTTCCTCGTTAACAATAAAAAAGTTAATGATGGCAAGTATAAATTTTTAAAATGGGAGTAAAATATGGAAGAAAAAGAATTACAAACAAGCGAGACGGGCACAAATACTGTTGTCGACAATAATCAGTACATCGAAGCCTTAAAAGAGATGAGAGAAAAAACTGTCGATAAGGCCGAGTATGATAAACTCGCGGCCGAGAATAAGAGACTTATCAACGACGTGCTCAACGGAGCAGTTTATGATAAGGAAGAAGTAAAAACAGAAGAAAGTATTGAAGAATTACGTCATAAGGTATTCTCCACTGAGGAGCAGACTAATCTTGATTACATTACTAATGTTTTGAAACTCCGTGACGCTCTTATTGAAAGTGGAAAAGAAGACCCATTTGTTCCACAAGGTTCTAAATACAATCCAACTCAAGCAGATTATGAAAAAGCTGAAAGAGTTGCGAAAGTATTACAAGAAATGGTTGATACATCAAATGGTGACCCTAATGTTTTCCTCAATGAGTATCAAAGACGAGTTAAAAAATAAGGAGTAAAAAATGGCAATTCAAAGTTCATTTACATTAACTGCTAATGAAATTTATGATACATTAGCAAATATGATTATCAGCCAAGAAGTTTTTGCTGATAATTTAGGTTCTCACCAAACCTTAGTAGATAAAGCCCGTGTTGACGGTGGATTACTTGGTGATACAAAATTATATTACGCAACTGATGTCCTCAGTTCTTCAGCTTGGGGAAATGATGCAGAAGCTGCAAATCTTCTCTCTTTAGATAGAGCAGAAGACCCAGAAGTTCAAGCTATTAAACTTGATATCTTCAGACAAATCAGATTAACAACTGATAATTATTTAACAAAACGTGCATTTGCTGATGAAGGTGCTTTTAGTTCTTTCAATAGCGTTATGTTAGGCTGGATGAGAGAAACAAAGAGAGTTTATGATGGTACATTATACAATGTCTTCATTGGAACTCATAAAGCAACCGGTGCTGCTCAAACAGTCTCAGTAGACCTCAGCGGTGCTGCATCTTTAACCGGTGTTGAAAAAGAACAAATGGAAGCTATGTTAATCGCTCAATCTATGGCAGATTTATTTGTTAAAATGGGTGATTACAGCAGAGATTATAATGACTATGGTAATCTCCGTAGCTATGCTAAAGAAGGTATTAAAGTTATTTGGAATTCTAAATTTGTCAACAAAATTAGAAAGGTTGATTTACCAACAATCTTCCACAAAGACGGTTTAATTGAAAAATTTGAAGAAGAAATTCTTCCAGAAAGATATTTCGGTGATGTTAACGGTTCTCAAGTAGCCGCAGCTTCAAATAACGGTCAATATCGTTCTGTCGTTGAAAAAGTTTATGGCTCAGGTGCAAGTGCTGTCCACGTCTTCCCAGGCGATGCAATCCCAAGTGGTGTTATTATTGCTGCTGGTGAAGGTTATACAGCTCCTGCTAAAGATGTTATTTGTAAGGTTGTTGTTAAACTTCCTCCATTAATGTCTGCATTTGAAGTTGGTACAACTTTCTTCAATCCACGTTCATTAACTGAAAATCACTATTTAACATTTGGTCATAATACTTTAACACACTTAAAGAACTATCCATTTATCACAGTTCAAGTTAAATAATTGATTTAACAATTAGGGGAGGTCTTTATGGCCTCCCTTTCCCTCATATAGGAGGGTATAGGAGGGAAATAATGAATATTTTATTTTTAAGAGGTTTTAATAATTATTTCAATAGAATAGTTAAAAAATATTCTACATTAAATGATTATCAAGATAATTCCTCATCTTATTTAAATTTAGATAATATTAATTTTAACCCAAATGATGGTGTAGCAACTGAATTAATTGTAGGAAATGAAAACCAAAAAGAAAATTCAGCACCTTTAGATTGGGAGAATATTGGCACACCAGATTATGCAGTATGCTATGAAATGGTAAATAATACTGCAGTAATTAAATTTAGATGGTTTGTTCTTGAATCTGAAAGAACAAGGACAGGTCAATATAGATTAGCTCTTAAAAGAGACGTTTTAGCAGAGCATTTTGACCAAATTAAAACTGCTCCTTGTTTTGTTGAAAAAGGATTTGTTAATAATGTTGATAGTACTTTATTATATAATAAAGAAAATATGACATATAACCAAATTAAAAATAATGAAAAATTATTAAAAGATGAAACAGGATGCGGCTGGATTATTGGATATGTATCTCAAGATAAAAATACTTATCCTGAATCTGGATATTATTCAAGTAATGCCCGTTTAGATGAAGCAGAAGGAAATATACTTAATTATGATGAAATTCCTTCAGAAATGAAAGCAATAATTAATAATGATATTTATTTTGATGATGGATATAGTTTATCCGGAACAGATGAAGTTGATAGCACAGGATGGGCAGATACAACTACATTTGATAAAAATACAGGAATAGAATTTGAATATGAAAATATGTTATTAGATTCTAGGTCAGGAAATGCAATTGGTCATTTTAAATTTACTAATTGTACTTTCCAAACTTATAGAAAGCAAAATAATTATGAGATTCACGCAATTAATTATAATGTTCCTGTTAGTGGAACTTGTTATCAAACAAGACCAATGAGTTCTCAATGGGGAAAAGTTTTTAATATTAATACTGGAAGTGCTGGTGATGTAATTTATAATCAAACTACATATAATCCAGAATTAACAGATTCTTGGGGTTATTTAAGCGGATTAGGAAATGTATTAGCAAGAATTAATAATCCATATTTTAAAAATATATATTTTACAAGTATAGAAAAAAATTATATAGAAACAAAATTTTTACGTAGTACAAAACTTTTTTTAAAAGACTATAGATATATCAGAAGAGGAAATAGATTATATAGAATAAATATGGTTGAAGAGGTAATTAATGCTCCAGAAGAAGAGCATATGGACCTTTATGCAACTACACCACAAATTTATCAATATTCTACTGGAAATATTTTTGCTCTTAATAGATTATTTGCATTACCATTTTTAAGTTCTAATACTTATGTTACTAAATTTAGAAGTTCTAGTAATAGTACAAGAACAGTTACAACTGCTAATTTAAACGAAGATACTTCATCTCAAGTAACTGCTGGAACTCCAGTAATGAAATGGAGATATTCCAAATATAAAAAAGGTATGATTCAATTAGTAGGTGTTGAAGAAACAGAAGTAAAAACAAGAATGGATAGCACACGCCAACAATGTTACGATTGTAATACAGATATTTTTGCTATTCCATATAGTGAAAATTTTATAATTCACGATGGAAATAGTGATATTATTATGACTAAACAAGTAGCCCTTCAAGCGGCTATGGCATTGGGACAAGCTGGAAGTAATGTATATGATATTCAATTATTACCATATTATCCAGATAGGTCAGCTGTTGGAGTAGATACTGCAACTCAAGAAATAGGATTTATATATAATAATTCTGTAGATTTATCTTTATTTACTGAACACGTAGATTTTGAATATATTTTAAATTCTTCAGATTCTAAAATTGGTATCTATTTTTGGTCAAGAACAAGCTCTGATTCATTTAATATTAATGAGCCATTTAGTTTACCTAATAAAAATGACCCTTTAGCAAGAAAAATAAGTAATGAAACAGAAGTATATAGATTAGTTTCTCCAAATTATAATGGACAATTTGAATTTAGTTTAGCTAAATCAGGTGGTTCTATTGAATATTTTAATGTTGATTATACTTATAAACCATATAATCCATATCTTCATATTGTTCCACAATTAACAGGTTTATATGGAAATAAATTTATTGAATTAGATGATGCAAGAGGTTTAATTTGCGGTGGAGATTTTTCTATGGCACGTGTAACAAGTGCTTGGGAACAATATCAACTTAATAATAAAAACTTCCAAGAAATCTTTGATAGACAAATGAAAAATATGGATGTTAATAATAAAATTGCCTTAGAACAACAACAATTTAATGCAATTGCAGGTACTTTAACAGGTGGAGCAGCTGGAGCTGTTGGAGGTGCTGTTGCTGGTTCTAAAGGTGGACTTGGGGGCGCAATTGCAGGCGCAGCAGTTGGTTTAGTTGGAGGAACAGCTCTAAGTGCAATTGGAGCTGAAAAAGACCGTGATTGGCTTTTAAGACAACAAGCAGAAGCAAAAAGTTATGCTATTGATATGTATGGATATCAGCTTGGAAATATTCAAGCATTACCATATTCTTTAGCAAAAACAAGTGCTTTTACAAAAAATAATAAACTTTGGCCATTTGTTGAATTTTATAATGCAACACCGACTGAAGAAAATATATTAAATAAAAAAATTGAATATGAAGGTATGATGATAATGGCAGTCTCTGAATTAGGAAATTTTATGCAATCTCCTTTTGAAAAAACATATGTTAAAGGACGTTTAATTAAATTAGATAATATTAATGATGATTTCCATATTGCAGATGCTATTTATCAAGAAGTAATTAAAGGATTTTATGTCCTAAATGGAGGTAATTATGTCAGCACAACAAGCAATGAATAATTTAACAGGAACAATAACAGCTGGAGCCGTAGCTCTTTCACATATTAGCGCACAAAATAAAATGGCTAAAGATATTAAAGCTGTTGCTAGTTCTAAAGGTGGAGTGGATTCTTATGCAGCTAAAATAGCTTCTGATAGTTGGAGACAAAAAGCACAAGCTATCCAAGAACAAAAAGAACGCTATACTAAAAGAATGGCTGGTGGTATTTTTAACGATGACAGCCGTCAAAAAGCTATTAAAGCTAGAGAAGAATTAGAAAAAAGAAAAGGAACCACTTTAAATATGGATATTAAAAAACCTGACGATAAAGGAGGTAAATAATGGCAGAAAAAAATAATGCTAAAATGGTTGATTTAAACCTCCTTCTTCAGGCAGGTATTAATCCAAAGACAGGACTTCCACTTAAATTTGGTGGAAGTGCCTGCCATTTAAAAGAAGATGTAAAGAAATTTTTAAGAATTATTGACGAGCAAGATGCCGTCAATAGATATACTTGGTATAATTTACCTTGTAATATTACATCTCAAGAATTAGAAAGAATGCTCTATTACAAAGGACAATTAGCATTTTTCTATATGAAAGATTTAGATGAGTTCTATTTTATGCCTTATGCATTGGATGGAACCATTGATTTCTATGGTAGATATAACCGTATTCATCCTGTTCCAATGACATCTGGAACAGATGATAAAGGTAATAAAGCACAAGCAGAATTATTAGCTGCTTTAAAATTAAAATGTATTTATGGTATGAAAACAGACCTTAAAGAATCAGATTTAACTGACTCTTGCGTTCTATTACACGATTACACAAAACAATTAGCACAAACTATTATTCCAAGAGTAACAGTTAATGACCCATTATTAGATATTATAGCAGAATGTATTCCATTCCTCAGAACTTCTTTAATTTCAGGTTCTGGTATTAAAGGTATTAGAGTTAATGATGCAGACCAACAAGATTCAGTTCAAGATGCATCTAGAGGAATGTTAAATGCAGCATTATTATCTGAACCATTTGTAGCAATGATTGGTAATGTTGAATTCCAAGAATTAACAGACGGTTCTGTTCTTAAGGCTGAAGAATATATGATGACAATGCAGTCTTTAGATAACCTAAGATTATCAGGGTACGGCTTAGAGAATGGCGGATTATTTGAGAAGAAAGCCCATTTACTCAATGCTGAAGAAGAAGTTAACCAATCAAACGTTGGCTTAGTTTATCAAGACGGCTTGTCTATTAGACAAAATTTCTGTAATATTGTCAATAGTATCTGGGACTTAGGCATTTGGTGCGAAGCATCAGAAAATGAAACTATGGCAGATATGGATGGTGATGGTATGCTAACAGATGAAAATACAGAAGGAGAACATTCTGGTATTGAATCAGAAGAAGGAGGTAGTAACGATGGCGAATGAAATGCTTCCTCAATATAGCACAATATTATTTACTGATGTTTGGGATGATGTAGATACTTTTAAATTTGATTTAGCAAATAGTCCATTTGCTTCCTGTATTTCTGCATCTAATCCAGATAATGTTAGTCTTGTATTTTATTTATTATATGCAAGATATGGTAATAACCCAATTGCAAATAGAGATATTAACCAATGGAAATATAAAATTTTTAGTATTATGTTCCAATATGGTCCAACTTGGGAGAAGAGATTGGATATACAATCTAAATTAAGAGCAATTAGTGATGAAGACCTTCTCAAAGGTAGTAAGGCAATCTTTAATCACGCTTTTAATCCAAGTACTGCTCCATCAACTGCATCCTTAGATGAATTAACTTATATTAATGACCAAAGTACAAGTAACTATAAGAAATCTAAAATGGATGCTTATATGCAATTATGGGAACTTTTAGATAATGATGTAACTGAAGATTTTATTAAGAAATTTAAAGTTTGCTTTAAAATCTTTGTTTCATCTGAAAGACCTCTTTTATTTGTTACAGACCTTTCTGAAGAATCAGAAGAAGAGGAGGATTAATATGGATATTGACGCAATTACTCAATATATTTTAGCTATTGTTCCTGCAGTTACTGCAATTACAGGTATGGCTGTTATGGTTGGTGTTGGAATTGGTAAGATTAGACAATCTAATCAAATTACAACTGACACTGTTTCAGAAATTAGTAGTAAACAAAAAGCACTACAAGCTGAATTAGTCTCAGCTTATAAAGAAAATGCTGAACTCAAAAAGGAACTAAAAAAAGTATTAAAGAAAATTGAACATATTCATTTTGTAGATAAGGAGGAATAATATGACCTCTGAATTTACTAAAGTATGTAGAAGAAAACTATGGTTATTTAGAATATTAGATTGGATTTGCTTAGGTGCACCTCTAATTGTATATGTAATTATTGCATTATGTAATGATGGAATAGGCGTAGGTTATAAAGTTACAGTGGTAGCAACAGTAATTATTGCATTAATATTTACTATATTTAATGTTATAGCACAAAAACGATTAAGATGTCCTATTTGGATTATATTAATTGGTGTTTATATTGCTATGAAGAATTATTTACTACCATTAATAATTATTTTAGCAATTGTTGCAATTTTAGACGATTTCTTCTTTACTCCAATAATTCATTATTATTATACAAAGACAATAGCCTCTAAGACTATTGACCAACGTGAAGAAGAAAATAAGGGAGAGTAATATGGACATTGAACAAGAAAGAAAACAATATGAGGAGAAGAAATTAGCAAAAAAATTAAAAGATGCTATTGCTCCTTCTGTTGAACAAAGAAGAAAAAGAATTGATTCTTTTAAATCTGTTGCTTATTATATAGTAATTGGTTTTGTTCTAGTTATTGTTACTTTTGTTGTTCCTTTATTATCAGGTGGTATTACAATGGGAGATTTTGGTTATAATCTCCCTAAAACACAAGAAGCTTGGATTATATTCTGGGCGGTTAATATTGGGACGGTATTTGGTAACTTATGTTTGTTTGCATTATTTAAAATGCAGGCAAAGACTAATTCTAAGAACCATCCAGATTATATAAAAGCTTGCCAATTATTAAATAAATTAAATGGACAAGAAGGATTTGTTCCTATGAGTCCAAGACAAAAAGCTCTTAAAGACTGGTCTATTAAGGGAACTATGGTTTTATTAACTACTGGTCTTGAAAGTGTTGTAATCAGTGTCTTAGTAGTAAGCTTTGATATGGTTACTTTTATTTCCTGTTTAGTATCCTCTGTAACTGCAGTCTTATTTGGTATAGTTCAAATGATTAAAGACGAGATTTACTGGACAGAAGAATACTTACTATATGCAGAATATGTAGTAGAAAAAAGACTGGCTGCAGAATCAGTTGAAACACAGCCAGAGCCTATCCAAACTGCTCAAGAGAGCAACGTTTCAGAGGCGACTGAAGAATTATCTCAAAATGAAATAAAGGAGGCAGAGAATGCTTAATTTTGGAAACAAAGATTTTAGAAATTTACAAGAACAAGTTTTAAAGAATATGGATGACATTCAGTTCATCCTAGAAGAAGAAGGAACATTAAATCAATTTGGTATTAAAGTAGTCGGTCAAGAAACTAGTATTGATGACTTACCTTCAGTAGCAGATTATAAAGAAGAACATAAAGATTGGGCTTATGGTGATACTTACGCTATTGGTGAAGAAGAACCATACACACTTTATGTCTTAACAAGAGCCAATGGTACACATCCTAATGATTATTGGTTTGATATTGGAGAATTCCCAGCAGTTGGTCCTCAAGGAGAACAAGGTGAAACTGGTGTAACTCCTGTAATTAGTAATACTGTTACTGCTTTAAAATTCCCATCTTCAGCAAATCCAACTATATCATTACATACATCAGGAACTGCAGAAGCACCTACCTTTAACTGGACATTTGGTATTCCACAAGGAGAAAAAGGTGAACAAGGTATTCAAGGTGAAAGAGGCCCTATCGGCCCACAAGGCCCAGTTGGCCCACAAGGTATTCAAGGTATACAAGGTGACCCAGGATACTTATTTACAACAATTGGACAAGTTGATTACGAGGAAAACTTACCAAGTCCATTCTCAGTTGGTAGAAACTCAGCAATGTATGTAGGAGTAACTCCTCCTTACAATGTATATGTTATTATTGGCGAAGGTTCAAATCTAGAATGGTTTAACTTAGGAACAGTTTCAACACAAAGTATTCCTACTTATATTGTTAGTGGTACATATGCAGAATCTGGAACGCTTAATAGTGATACATTACAAGAAATCAATGCTAATCAAAATGCTCACGCTATTAGAATTGGTGAAAATGTTTTCTATTACTTAACTCCAGGTATGTATGGTAACTCAGCAGCAGGTGTATTTGACTTAGTTGAAGTTGATTTAGTTACAGGTCATTGGACATCTACAGTTCAATTAGTATCTGATACACAAAGTTCAACAGTCTTAATTAGAGATGCAACAACAAATATTAATGGTTGGGTATTAACTACATTTAATGCACAAAGCACAACATTAAGCGGTTATAAAGTTAAACTTATTAGTGATAGACAAGTTTCATCAGGTCACTTAACTCTTGATAGAGCAAAAGTCTATATGAAAGCAATGACAGGTAGTGAATTTGTTCCAATGTATGATTACAATGCTCCTAAACAAGTACTCTTTATTGATAGTGCTGGTACAATTTGGAAACCTCAATATATGAATGTTGGAGCAGGTGTTTACAATATTGTATTGTTTAAAATCTCTTCAATTGGAGACTATGGAACTAAACTTTACAAGAAGATAATCTCTTACAATATTAGTGTTGATACTATTACCATTGAATTAATTTCAACAAGTAATACAGGAATCAGTGATGCAGAAGCATTAGCAAATGACTTTAACAATAATGGTATTCGTGCTATAATCACTTACCTTAATAGCCCATCAACCTTAGATATCTACTATCCAGCAGAGATTGAAGGTATGCACTACGATGATGTAACTGGTATTACTTCTATTGGTTATATTGATTACAAGAGTCCTAATGGCTTTAGATTGAATAATTATACACCACCAGCAGCTAAAAGTGTTTCAACAGTTGCTATTATTCCATTACCAGCTAGTGGTTATTAATTGATATAAAGGAGATTTCTAAACCAGATTTCTCCTTTTTTTTTTTGAGTTTTTCTGAAAAGTTGTGAAAAAAAGTGAAAAAAAAATGCTCAAATCTGTTCCGCTAAAATATAATGTAATAAGATACAAACGTATTAAATGTGTTAACGGTGTTCTAACTGTTATTGACTAAACTAAAAAAAAAATAAAATTTAAAAGTTTAAAATGAGAGAACTTCACTAAGAGGTTCTCTCCTCTCTTAGAACTCTTCTCTCTTCAGTTAAATCTTAATGATTTAACTGTCGTTCATACATTGTCATTGTCATTACCTGACAATGTATTCACTC
>Ga0326514_10001545_pt1 | contig 14991 bp, 14 predicted proteins | sample 3_2548_0518_D_FD_203653 | JGI IMG/M metagenome (GOLD analysis project Ga0326514, IMG submission 203653) | Bovine rumen microbial communities from UC Davis, California, United States - 3_2548_0518 | ecosystem: Host-associated > Mammals > Digestive system > Stomach > Rumen | place: USA...
CTGGTACCTTTCCATTAACAATGAGCTGTGCGAGATATTCTACAATAGATGTTTTACCACAACCTGCAGGACCAATCAAAGCTGCTGACTTCTTCTTTCTGTTACACAAGATCTCAAACAAAGCTCGGATTTCAGAATCTCTACCAATCAACGGATCAATTTTACCTTTTTCCGCTAATTGGCACAGATCTTCACCAAATCTGTCAAGAGTCGGTGTATCAGATGCTTCCTCAGAATCATCCGGGTTAACATCTACACTATTCTTGCTTGTAACAGAACGAGAACCATCAGTACCAGCCTTTACGAACTCATCCTGAGTGATCGTTTGCATGGATATTCCTGCTTTTTCAGCCATGATTCGGTTTCTCCAAAGTGAGAGAATCTCATCACCAAATCCGAATTTATTCAATGCATCAAACAATTCATCAGAAATATGTTTTGTCATTGATTCAGGTGGTGCAATGGGGAGAGATGAATCAGGTCTTTTACAACCATTTATTGTTTCGTATATCGAGAACAATACATCCTCCATTGAAGCTTGTTTGCCCATGAGATCAGTAATTACCTTAACGCAAGTATTCAAAAGGAAGCAGTGATGTTGAGTCAAATCGAATTTCTTTACGTCATCGAGCTGGTCATATTCATCACGCTCTTTCTTTATAATCTCCCTGAGAGTCTTCAAAAGCTCCTGTACCGAGTCTTGATTGTTCTTTTCAAAGAAGAGATAATCCAATGTCGGTGAGGGATCAAACATACTTTCAGGCTTGTTGTGAGATCTTACGTCAAGGAAGAGCATAAGAGCATAATAGAAAACGGATGCAAAGGTCATATCAACCTCACCATTCTCAATAAGAGTTACTAACATGCCTTTAGCTGCTGGGGTCACTCTCGATTCAATTTGAGCTATAGCAGCTTTCTTACTACCCTTCTCAATCTTCGCTCTCGAACCAGGCATAGACCTGTACATTGCTGTAAGAGGTCCACCAGCAGATTCTCTGTCTTCGTCAGTGGCTCCTGTTATAGCCTTCAACATATCGAGAATGCTTGGGGGGTTGTCTGATTCATGTTCCTGTTCTGCGTTCATGTCGGGAATTGGTGAATCGTTGTTATCACCACCCTTACCTTTGTTTCCTCCTGTAAGTCTGTTGAGGAGATCGAACAAACCGTTACTGTTATTTTCCATAGTGTTTTAAAATATTTTTATGTGTTTGTTAATTTTTTGAATTTTTATTTTTTGAAAATTATTCTCTAGTAAGAATTTGAGGGGGATGATAAAAGGTGTAAAAAAAAACATAACCCAACTAAATTCAATTAGTGAGTTATGTTTTTTTTTCATGATTATCTGCTGTTTCGGAAGTCCTCCATCACCTCCCTGGCTGTTTTAGGCGAAAGGTGAATTCGGTGTCTGTTGTACACCTCGTTCACGAACCCCTCTATAGTCCAGAAGGGTTCTCCGCCTCCGTAGGGGTTAGGACCTTCTCTCAGGATCTTAAAAAGATCCTTGTCCCTAACAAATACCCGTTCAATTTTTACGGGGGTTGTCTGGTACTTTAAGAAATTCCTAATAGAGGTTGCTGCTGCCTTCGGGTTTTTGTCATAAGCCATAATGGCGTAGAGAAAATTGTTCCACGCTCTTTTATGGTTCATGAACCCTTCCAGTATGACAGACATCTCTTTCCTCATATCGTTTAGATTACCGGGGACACTTGCTACATGCTGTGCCACTGAGATAATCTCACTAACAAGGTGCGAGATGCCAGGGTTATCGGTTTCAATACCGACTTCTATTAAAGCATCCTCGAATCCTTTCGGCGGGAAGGGTCTTACCGGATCTTCTTTCCTCCAGCTATTAGAGAGCCAATTAAGAACATCCTTTTCATAAAGGAAGTCTTTGTCGGTTTCTCCATGAGGGTCAGACGCTGGTGCTGAGTCCTTCTCAGGAGTGGTAGGAGTTTTGTGATTGATCCTTGAATCAAATATTGATTTGGGCCAATCAACTTCACTCTCCAGATCAACCCCTTTTGGAACGGAGACCATGCCCAAGAAGTCCTTACCTACTCCACCGTTTTCCGGGGATTTGATAAGCTGGACGAGGGCTTGTCCGATTTCGGTAATCTCTTGATCGCCGATGTTACCACCGACGAACTTGTTGATTCCGAGAGAAGTCATGATCCTCTTTACTTCCGCAAAATTGTGGAGTCTGCTCCGGTCTTTAGGATCCCATATGTTTGACGGGATGTAATCCCTCATGAGACCCCAGGCAAGGAAGAAGATCGCTGGGAGTTTATGCCCATTCTTGGAGAACGGGTTAAACTGGTAATGGGAATCTACCCATTTTCCGTCAACAAGCTTCCTCCTAGTGAGGGTAACCTCGTACATGGGCTTGTCACCCGCCAAACGTTGGGTCGCTGGAGGGAATACCTGTCCACACCCAATAGGGCAGACAAGCTTCTCCGTACAGGCAGACTGATGCCGGTAGGTGAGATCTTTTCCACACTTCGGACACTTGCCCTTGGTGTCAGCAAGTTGCACCATCAACAAATGGTGACGGGCAGCTTTCTCACCACCCTCAATGAAGAGGTGGTAGAATTCCTTCTCTGACATATCGGAGAACTTGATAACCTTTGCGGTATCTTCTGCAGCCTTTGCTGCGTTAGACCTTTTAATTGTTGTTTTTTTCATGATTTTTTGTGTTTTTATGATTCCCAGGCTCATGAGCCCAAGAATCGGGTTATTGAAAATTTGTTAATTATTTAGAAAGAAAAGAGCATAAAATACTGTTGGGGTCAGTCATTTTATGCTCCCCAATAATAAGGCTTTGAAGAGAAAGAAAAATACACAGACTTTTTGGTTATTGTCTGTGTATTTTTCAATTAAGCGTTGTTGTGTGTTTAGGCGAGAACTACCTTGGGAGTTACTGGTGCCGCTTCTTTTGCTGTTTCCGGATTCTTTTTGTACTCTTCTGCTAACTGGTCCACACGTACCTTGTGACGTGCTTCAGCAGCAGCGGATGCTTCAGCAAGGGCGTTGCTCATCGCGATCTTCTTGGCTGCTTGTGCTGCAGCATAGGATTTCTCGAAGAGATTCCTCGTTACGATCACGTCAAGGATCACTTTGCGCTTTATTTTCAGCGTTTTGATCTTTACTGTTAGTTCGTCTGTAGCCGGTGTTGGAGTTGTGTCGAGGTTTGCTGCTGAGTCTATCGCAGTTGAGAACTCTGAGTCCTCAGACTCTGTAACAGTTTCTTCAACCTCAGCTGCACCGAGATCTTTGAGTTCTTTCTCGACTCCTTTGAAAATCCTTACGAGCGGACCAGAGCCTTCGACTTTAACTCCCTTACCCTTCACGTTTGTGGGGGTGACTTGTGTCTGGGCCCATACGTCGTCTCTGCAGAGATCATCTGCTGTATAGACGGATCCAGTCTGAGGGTCAGTGTAAGTGAGTCCCAGGAAGTTCGAAGCTCTGTGAGCTGAAGCGGCACTTGACAGCGCCTTGTCAAGGTCCACTTGAAGTGGCTCTACTTGTTTAAAATTCTTTGCCATTTTTTTTATATTGTTTAAATGTTAATAAAAAGGGGGCTGGTAAAACAGCCCCCAGAATTAGCTGTGTTTGTTGTCAATTGTTAGGATTTGACTACTTCTTCTTTTCCTCCCTCTTACGAGCGGTGTAGTAGTCACCCTTCTTGATTACCTCGTATCCGGGCTTTACCCGAACGAGGTCACCGTTCTCAATCTTCTCCAATATGTCTTTTGACAAGAAGAAGTCGAAGTCAGAGAGATATTCGTACTCAGCCTTCTTGAGGTCGAGACATTTGTTGCTCTGTACATCATAGTACCTGAGGTTATCCTCAACAGGGTCAAGTACCACAACCTCTTTGCCAGTGGACTTAGTACCAGGTGCTGCGGTAGGTTTAACAGCCTTCACGTTACCGAAGGTTAATCGATAAACGTGCTTAGCACCGGATTTCATCTCCACCTTGGTGACGATTTCAATGTTGCCGTCACCATCCTGAACCTGAAGTCCGACAAGCTGCTCAGCAGTATCGGATGGCTTCAGACAGAAGAGCTTCTTACCGGGCTTATTATTGTAACCATAGAAGTCCCTGTCAATCATGCCCTGAACACCCTTTCTGTACTTGTAGAGCTCATCGTTGAGGAATTGCGGATTGATCGTGGGCAATTCTTTATCAATTCTCATACCACGGAGGATGAGCATATGATACAACGTACCCTTGTCAGTGAGGTATCTGTTGGGGGATACGCTTACCAAGAATACATCATGGAATTTACCACATTGCAATCCACAGACCTTCTCGTTGGTCTCTGTTACAAGTTCGATAGGAGTCGGGAACTTGGATTCAATTCTGTTGCCGTCGTTCTTGATTTTGGTTCTGTAGTTCTCGAGGTCGTCACCATCAATCCACTCGATCAACTCATGGTCTTTGAAGTGAAGGAGTGCGATGAGGTTCCAATCATCCTTACGGGTTTCATACGGATACTCATATTCTTTTGTGTGGTCTCCTACAGTTACTTGAGCTTTCCAGTCCTTGGTAGTATGATTACCTGAGAAGTAGTTACCAAGAACAGCAATGTATCCATCTTTGATGTTCTCTTTCTTCGGGTAGTAGATGTTCTCTATAGAGAGGTATTCACCGCTCTTATCCAGAGCTGGTTCCAGACACCTACTGTCGTGATCAAGAACACCACCTGATTGGGACATGCTGCTTCGGTACCTGAGGAAGTCCTCCTCTTTTGGGTCTCTTTTCGAGAAGTTGTGAGAATAGTAACAAATATAGTCGACATTGACGAACTTATCTGTCATCTCGATCACGCGGAGGTCAGGGTCAAAAATCCCGAATCGTTTGTCCCTCTCGTCGTCTGAGAAATACTGAAGGGACATGGACATATACGCATCCGTATATGCTCCCATCTTCTTGACAGCTGCCTTAACAGCGGAAGCATTGGCGTATGATTTGCCAGAATGTCCGTTCATGTTGACCCAACCACAATTGTTACCCCATTTATAGATAGGCTTGGCTGATCTATTCTTTGAGGTAAACAAGACAGCAATACTGTCTGCGTGGTTAGACTGCAAGAGAACTTGCATCTTCGTTACATCGGGAAGGACGTTCTTCTTGAAGTCATTGATGTCAATTTTCCTAGCTGATTTGAATTTGCTAGACAAAATTACACCCTCAGTGCTCGGTTCATTCTGCTCTGCGGTAGACTCCTGAAATGCCACCAGCAATGCTCCCTTGCCTTCATTCTCTGCGGCTTTGGTGATGGTTTTCTTTGAAGAGTTCCGGTACTCTACAAGAGATGCCGGAATATCCCTGAGCGTCATGAAGTCAGATGCCATGAAAGCGGATTCATAGCCGTTTTCTTGAATAAACTTGATAGCATTCTGAATATTCTTCTCATTCGCATTATCTGCGATGCAGTGAGACGCCCTCTCAGGATCCATTCGGGTGTTGTAGTCCTGAATGCCCTTTGAAACTGCCAGTTTTCTAATAACCTCAGCAGAAAGGGTAATTCTAGGTGCTTTGTCCGGGTAAGCTTCAACCGCCCTAGTTTTTCTGTCGTCAATGTCTGATACAGGAGAAACGACAGCGTCATAGACGGCATTGCCCTTGAAACCAGCGATTGATTTATGAACGAAGTGAGCCTTGTACCAAACCCACTCTGTTCTCTCGTCTTCAGGAACGGATTGATATTCCTCGCGAAGTTTCATCACTCCGTTAATTAATGCTTCACCGCCTTCCTTGTTCCAGAGCTCACCATCCTTGAACAGACCACGTGCTGTTTTAAGACCGTCTTCCGGAAGATTGAAGATCTCCTGGAGAATCCTATGACGATCCTTGGTCTTGTTTTCACGACCATCTTTGGTATCTCCAATCTCGAAGAATCCACCAGCTGCTGATTTACCTTCATCCTGTACGAATTCAGGCTTGAGGTAAGCTCTGAAATGGACGAAGTTGTAGATCTGACCAGGGACTATTCGACCACCGTTGTTAAAGGGCACTTTCTTGTGCTCCTTTACATTTCGGGTAATGATCTTGCCCTTAGTCGTTTTCTCTTCAACTGTGTGGATCTCGCTGACGACTTTGCAGTTGGCGTTATCCTCATCGTAAATGACGGAGTTTTGCTCACCGTTCGGAGATCCAACAAGTATAATCGTTCTGCTAGCCTCATAGCTCTTGAGGTGCTTGCTTTCCACCCATTGTTTGGTTATTACAAGCTCCTTCTCAATGGGGAGACTTTGCATAAGTTCCCTCATGATACGAACAGGCTTCTCGTAGATTGTGTCCTTGACGAGGTTTTCCAGTTCCTCACCTTCCCAGATTGTGTGGCGAACCACTTTCTTTCTGGTGGTGTACTGATCCTTTGTGCCGGGCACCAACTCTTTTACGTCCTCCTCCCGGAGAGAAACAACTGGGCCAAATCTCCTCACAAAAGAGCGGCAGGTGTCACAATCATGCTCCCTACGTTCCCTCCAAATTGGGGAATCTTCACCGAAGGCGTCAAGCCACTGCTCAAAGAGAGCCTTGCCACCAATGTTGCTCTGATCGGTTACGTAGAGGACACTGCCCTCTTTCTGCATGTTTGTGAAGTTGTTAGAAACAGCCTCCACTACTTTGCTAAAATCAATATTCTTTGCCATAATTAAAATGTGTTTATTTGTTAATAAATATATAAAATTAGTTATTTGTCATGAAAAATAAAAATAAAAGAGTAAGTATAATGGTTTCTTATTATACTTACTCTTTTACAATTGTTAGAGTTTTAGCTTTTTATGCATTCTTACGTATTTTCTCCAAAGTATTTTTCAAATTTGAAAAAATTACCGATGGATCAGTAGTGCCGTTTTTTATCTCTTCCTCAATAGTCTTTTCTATTGAATGACGGATAATATCTTTCAATTCACTAGATACTTCAATTGGTGTGAAGTCTCGTTGTCTCCAGGCTGTTACTGTCGACATCTCTTATTTTTTATAATTTCAGTTTTGAGATCGACGAAGACAGTATTACTCGGCTCCAACTCTCTTCTAAGCCACTGAACGTCGGGGTCTGTCTCGAGAGCTTCATTGTCCTTGATCTGGAACTTATAGATCTTGTCCATTACAGCATCTACATGTTCCTTGACTTCAGGAACGAGACTATCGACTGAATAATGATCCACAAGAATCATATCAGTCTTCTCTCCGTAGCTAGAACCTCCATCTGACTTCTTCACAGCTCGTCTGACAAGCGGAGAAAAAGTGCTGATGAAGAATTGCATGTTAGGGAAGAGATCCAGAAGACTCTGAACCAGCCAGTGGTGATCCTTCGGGTGTACGTGAACTTCCGGTTCTTCAAGAAAGACAAGTGCTTCCTCTTTGAACGGATCCTCGACCTGATGATCTTCAAGAACCTTCAACAGGATTCCGTGAATGATGCTTTGATAGCACCTCTCACCAAGTGATCCGAGTTTGTACGGATTTTCCTTTAGTTCTGGATAGACTTCCTCCATTGCAGAGTAAACCCTCTTGGAATACTCCAGAAAAGGAGAGTCTGCCAGTACTTTGGGAAGAGGCTGTCCAGAATCTGAGATCAGCTCCTCAAAGTTCTTTGATGGGGTGTGAGTGTAGGCAGGACGATCAGCTTTGATCCAGATTAATTGTGGGATTGCTTCAAACGTCTTCGGGTGACGACGACCATTAGTTGAGATCTTTCGACCGTCTGTCATCGTGAAAACGTAATACGTCTTCTCTTTTCTCGCCTTCGCAGTGTGAGTTGGGCTGTTCCGAATATCGGTAAGATAGTCCAAGATCAACTCCATCTGATCTACACCAAGATGGGAGTAGGTGAAGGAAGGGAACAGAGAGCATTTACCAACAGGAAAGTTGTCAATGCGTTCGTACTCCTTGCCGTCGCTGTCTGTATCGAACAGGGAAAGTGTTTTGATTTTTGCCATTTTTTTTTATTTTTTGATTGTTTTTATTTTATTGCTTCTATGTTGTAGAATGGATCAAGTTCATAATTATAGATCTCGTCCAAACACTCTTTAGAAGCGTTGGTAATTTTCATGTGCAGTGGAGCTTGAGGATCCTCTGATATAGCAATCAAGCTAACAGAATCTTTATCAAGCTTTCCTTTTGTCTTTCCCGGGTGTTTTTCACTATCATCCACATCCTCGAGAATTGAATTAATCACGAGTTGTGAATTTGTTGTGAGAAACAGTGTCGGTCTCCATTCCAATAACGAACTTATATCAGTCGCATCACTTTTTCGAAGCGATATGTCATCAATAAGGTTCTTTATCAGAAGATTAGTTACTGGTGGGAAAAGGCCATGTTCCGGAAGATCGATGAATATGGAATCAACAATCTCATCCTGAATCCTTTTTTCGATTACGAGGATAATAGGAAGAAGATATTGAAGTCCATCATTCAACGGGAGAAGTTGGTGTGGAAGTTTTTGTTCTATATAGAACTCACCATCCAATTCGTAGTTAGATCCATCAGGCTGATCTTCATTCTTTATCAAAGAATCCAACCTATCCAACATGAATCTACAGAGACCATCTCTTTCCTTCCATACAGACCAATTTGGATAACCCCAATTGTTCAATGAAATAATTGGGATAGGACCATCATTATTCCGCTCTCTTTGAACAATCTCTCCAACAATTGACATCATCTTCTCCTTAAAATGAAGAGATATTTCAAAAGGATCGAGGATTTCTTCTGCTAAGAATTCTGGATCAAGCGTAAGATCCCTTGACACAGGGAAATACGTATTGTTGTTGTACCAGAGAAAATCCGGTTCAGACCCAGACAAATCCATAGAGAGAATCGTTATTTGAGATTTCGTTATTTTGAGATCGATCCAAGGAGATACGTATTCAATATACCCCTTATCAGTCTCGATACTGAATGAATAACCCTGAACGAATGCCGGAAGATTTGCATATTCGGTTTCAAGTTTTTTATTAGCCTCCTTAATGAAGTCTTCCTCGGGTGGAATATCCCAATGATACTTCCAACCGAAAATTTTATGTTCAAGATCAATAACTTTGTAAATCAGCTTCATAAGCTCGGTTTTCATACCAGAGCCCACGATTATGTTTATTTTACTGAGATTGATGTCAGCTGATTTAATGACACCAATATCTCGTATTTTAATTGTTCTCATTTTTTTTTTGTTGTTTAATGTATAGAAAAATAAAATAGAAGAGGTGTAAGAGATTTACACCCCTTCTATTAAGAAGAGTTTCAAGGTTTTATCCTTTTTACGATATTTTCCAATTTTTTTACGTAGTTTGCACTAGCCTCCAATGGTTCTATTTTAAAGAATGCTGAAGGTAGATAATACTGTGGCACTAATTCCCACTTGCTTAACTTCATAATACAATTTTGATCTTTATTATTTTCAAGAATAAAGATATCTCTTGTACGTTTTGTGAATAACTCCTGAAGTCCCAAATTACCCTTCATAAAATCGATAACATCTTGCAATAGTAGTTTGTCAGATTCATGATCAGAAGTGACTAACCACCTACTAATATACGTTCTTATATCGTCATCAATTTTATAGAAAAGATAATACTTGTTGTTTCGAGGGATTTTATATAGTAGGAGATGAGGGCCGTCGTCAAAATAGAGTATACATTCATCACCAACTACTTCTGCACCGTCAAAGAAATCACCATCAATATGGACAGCTTGATATCTGGTGTATACTAAATTTTCGGGGAACATATTTGTGACCGTATCCAAAATAAAGTGTTTTCACCAGATTCTTTCTCCATCAATGAATTTACACCCTCTCCAAATAATGTTTCATCTAATGTAGCTACGAGCTCTCTAAGTGATGCTTTGTTTTTGATGTTATCGAAACAATAACATACACTCGGATTAGCAAATGGAACATTATTTACTGGGGAATAGCAATTCAATTCTGATTTCCCGACCACATCAATGAATGTTCCACGTGAATTAGAGAGGATTGTGTATCTCTGTTCATCAGGCTGAAATTCGAAATGAACCCACTTATTAACATCCTCATAAAATCCACCATTTGGGGCGTCTACCGAAACAGGGACATCTATCACATTGAACGACTTCAATTTACCAAGTACGAATCTGTTGGTGTCTGGGAAATAATAAGTGTCATTATAACAACAGCCATTCTCATAATCAACATCTCGCACAATAACAGTACATCCAATAAGAGGTGTGATATAGTCTTTAAATTCCGTCAGTTTCATTTTTAGTTTAATAGTTTATCGACTAAATTAGCGGATTGTACTAAGTTGAGAAATCTCTTAACAGAAAATGAGCATTTCCCATGAGAGAGTGCCATTTTCCTGCTGGGAGAATAAAAAATCTTATCACCATCAATACTGATAATAATATTATAATGCCTATCCCAGACTGTGATTTTTGTATCTACACCCAGCTCAAAATCTCTCAAATCATCCTCTGTAGCTTTTTCCAAAACCAATTTAAAATTCTCTACTGAAATCGGAGAAACAGGGAATGAATAATTCTTAAGAAAATTATCATAAGGGAAGAAGTTATAACCGTAATTAATAACCTCTTCCAGATCTTTTTGGATTGCTTGTTTTCCATACATTATAAAAAGATCGTAGTTCCGTCTGGTACATTAGAGATGTTGTACTGATTTCCATTACGAAGCATTTCTAACAGACCATCACTGACCATTATGAAATACTTTGGCGGTACTTCTTTAGTGAGCCATACTCCATTTGCAGATTGATAGAACTTGTATCCATCTCTTCTCATACCTACAGTATCTACATAGATAATTCTTGGATCACCATGTCTGCTACCAACTTTAAGTGCAGTTTGTGTATCAGGTGAGAGATGAACATACAATCTTGACATCGGCTTGATTCCCTCTTTCTGAATTGCCCTATAAGCAACAGCACTGGTTCCGTGATAGAGAGTTTGAGGAGGAATACACTCTTTTAATTCAACATCAACCGGAATAGAGTGACCTTGATTCGCCCTGATTTTGGTCTTATCTGAATTATATGAGTAGCGTTGTTTGTCATCTGTGTCAACAATTTCATCCAGAATCTCGTGTGAAATTTCATAAGTGGACTCTGCATTGATCTTACGAATAAGATCATTTACATCAGCCCAACCATGCTCATCAATCTGAATACCAATTGTTTCCGGTTTATGTCGAAGAATCAATGCAAGAAACTTCGACAATTCTTCGTGTTTTACCATATCAAATTATAAATTAGTATTGTTATTAATATACTCCAACCAGAGGAGCTGATAAGATAAGCCTTCATACTTATTCCGCTTTTCTTATCATCATCCTTTGCCAAGATAAATAATATCATACAAACCAAGTATATGATAATGCTTACGGCTATTTTCAGTATCATTTTTGGTTGTGTTTAATTGTTCTTGAAAAGAAAAGAGATATAATAATACAAATTTCAATATTATTATATCCCTCTCTCTCTTGTTATATCTTTTTCGTATTGAGAACGCTGAGCATAAGCTCTATGTTTTCATTAATATCCTTTATCACCCTGCAAAGGGGTTTGTAAGGTGCAGTTTCGTAATTCAGATAGTCATCAAATAAACTGAGCATATTATCTACATAGTTGAAATGTATTGAAGTTGTAAACGTGTCTGTTAAGAAATCCTTAGCAGTGTGACGTTCAATTTTATAGAAATCATGAGCTGGTGTATTATCGCTTGCTTTCTGTGGCTCTATATGGAGTTGAACATAGCGTTCAAACGTCACATCTATTCCATAGGTTCCGAGTGTAGTTGGTTTGATATTGCTTACAGTTCCGATAATAAATATTTTATCATCCTTATAAACAACTTTTTTACCAAGATACTTCGCATCAATACCTTTTGATTTTATCATAGCTGCATCTTTTTTCTTCAACAACTCATCTTTCTGGTCCTTAAGTTTAGTATAAGATCGGTCAAAGTCTGTTTCAAGATCTGACATAGACTGGTTCAATAGCTCAATCTCATTTTCGAGATAATTAACGACTACTTCAGGTTCGAGTTCTACTGTCGGTTCTACATAATTACCAACAGCACCAACTGTTACAATTTCTTTTGTCATTTTTTTTTATTTTATGTTTTTAATTAAATATCCGTATTCTCTTTTCTTTGTTGTTGGATCTGTTATTCTCTGACTCTCTACATCAAAAAATTCAATCAGATCACTAGCTTTTGGAGAGGAATTATAATTAACCCTCTCATATATATTCTTTAGTTTATTTTTTACATCATTTAGGGTATAAAACGAATTGATCTGGAACTCTTTTTGGACTTCTAATTTCAAATTTCCAGATTCAGAAACTCTAATTCTATCCATCTCATTTATTAAAAGATTCTTTTTATAACTCAATGAACGAATTTTATCTATACCCAATTTATTCAGATAATTTCTATATTCAACTGGAACAAAACTAATGAAATAACTGTTATAATTCTGGTATATATTTGGTTCTGCTGTTATAAAATCATAAAATAACTTCATCCTTCTGACAAAATTATTATCTTTTTCAAACTCTGTCTTGAATTCAGTAATCTTAGCAATAACAGAACTATCCTCGGAAGAATCACTCGTAGATACAACCTCTATATCAATCGATATCGGGTCTTGCATATATTTTCTGATAAACATATTATCCTGATAATCAGGTCTTGTTATATCAAATGCACGTAATTCAGATAATTTAACCAGTTCATTCTTTACGATCTTATTATACTTACGAGAAAATCCTATATAATCTTTTGAATATTTCTCACCTGTCATAAAGAATCTTACAATCTCATTTAATTTAGTCGTATCAGTGACACTAGATATACTCTTTATGAAATCATCTGTTACTCTTTCTTTTTCCTTTACATGATTGAGGAAACTTTCTTTACTCGAATAGACTGTATCAACCCTTTCATGATAGTAATACATAATCTCATTTCTAAATACATTAGATTCGAGTCTCTGTCTACCAACAATTTGGGGAAGATCAAGAGAAATATCCAATGTTAAATGCTGAATATTCAAATCAGAAAATACAAAAGTCATAGCATTGAAAGAATAAAAATCAGCACCAATATATGTAGTTCGTGTACAGAACGTAAACATTTTATTTTCAGAAAGATCTGTTGGTACTTTTCCAATTGAATGATTCAATTTGCTTAACTTCTTCTTATTTGATGCTGTATCAGCACAGAGAATATTTACTTCTTCGGGTTTTAATCCAGTTATTTTCAGAACTTCACATATAATAGTAACCGAATTAACAAAGAATACAGCTTCTTTTGATACATGTTCTACCCCATCAAGAGTTATTTTTGTCGGATATAAGCCATTCTTATAATTCTGTACGATCTGAATAAGGTCTTTCTTTATTGATTTAGATTTCTTTCTGCAAATATTTACTTTATCCACTAAAGAATTATCCCAAATCAATTTATACATCATCATACCTGAAAAATAAGGTAATTCAGCTAAATATCTATCCATCATAGGAGTAGCAGATACAAATATCGATTTAGTTCCTAATTCAGATAATATATCAACTATACCTAACTCAATTTCAGGTTTGAATGCAGAATCAGAAAATATAGACTGAAATTCATCTACAACAATTACAAAATTACTTATATTATTACCTAATGCATTCACTACATGACATAACGAATCATAAGTTACAAGTATTTTCGGAACAAAAGATGAATTAGACATTAATCCTGATTGTACCCAATTTATTAGATCATTCTTAAGACTATCCAAATAATTTATAGTGTCATCTACTTGGGATTCTTTCTTTGTCAATACTTTTCTTTCAAGTTCTATGACTGAAAAATATCCCTTCTTTACACCATTACTCGGTTTTCTATCAAGACTACTATCAAATTCCAATACCTTCTCTCTATCATTCCTAAAATAATAAACAGGTCTCTTCTTTGATCCTATCTTATTGTGTTGCTCTGTCTTATTCTCTAACAATACTTTTCTTGGACTGCAAAGAATTACTGGTATGTTATTATTTAAACACCATTCAGTAAATCCACATCCACATATCGTCTTGTCAATTATACAACTCTGATCTGGAAATGTAAACTCTTTCCACTCACTGATATACTTTATTCCTTTCGGAACATTAATCTCTTTGTAATCCATTGTCTATTTTATTGTGTTAATTTTTCTTAAATTTATTAATTTAACGCCCTTGCAGGAGGATAATTCAACAGATTTTTTAACAAATTTTTTAACAAATTTTCACTAAATTATTGATAAATTTCTTAGGGGGTGTCTATTTTTTTCACCATTTTTGGTATATTCTCTTATAATAGTACCCAAAAATTCTATAAAAAATAGACAGATACAATCCTAAAAAATTGTTAAAAAGATCATTTAGTTACTCTCCTGCAAGGGGGCGAGTTTTATGTTTTTATATATAAAGATTTCACTTTATTAGACACATAGGAATATATTGCAGGGTGGAAAAAATCAAAATAACCCCGTTGAATTGAGTAGTATAAAAGGGAATTTCATAATCCGACCTACCTTCCGCTCAAACCCTGATTTATGATAATTAAATAAAACACATAAAAAAAAAATGAAAGACATACAACTTTTCAGAAATAAAGTATCCGCTTTGCTGATGGATACTGATGAAGAAAATCATCTTATTGTAGATATTCCCCTGGAAGCTAATGAAAACCAAGGTTTATCCACTAATGATATGTTGAGGGTAAAAGAAATTTGGCAACATCCCTCAGAAGGTATCATTATGGTTAAGATCAATGGTTATGAAGAACCACAGGAGATTGAGGAGTATGAAGAATGTATTCCCCAAATCTATAAATATCTTTCTGAATTACTAAGAACAGATGTAATTTCTGTAGGAGGAGAGCTTATAGAAGAATAAAAAAAAACATAATAATAAAACACATAAAAAATGACAATAATAATTCTGTGTGGACCTCCT
>Ga0326514_10001547_pt1 | contig 14975 bp, 17 predicted proteins | sample 3_2548_0518_D_FD_203653 | JGI IMG/M metagenome (GOLD analysis project Ga0326514, IMG submission 203653) | Bovine rumen microbial communities from UC Davis, California, United States - 3_2548_0518 | ecosystem: Host-associated > Mammals > Digestive system > Stomach > Rumen | place: USA...
CACCAAGGCCTTGATGGAGTACATCAGCAAGAACCTTCGCTATCCTGCATTCGCTGCAGAGAATGGTATCCAGGGCCGTGTAACTCTTTCATTCGTCGTTGAGAAGGATGGTTCAGTTACCGATATCCAGGAGCTTCGCTCACCTTCTGAGGACCTTACCAAGGAAGCTAAGCGCGTAGTGCAGTCAATGCCTAAGTGGAAGCCAGGTAAGCAGCGTGGTAAACCGGTACGTGTAAAGTACATGCTGCCTGTTACCTTCCGTCTGCAGTAATTCTTATTGAAGCCAACCCTGAGTTTCCGAGACCCTCATGGTTGGCTTCATCTTTTATTTATTTTTTGTGGACTAACAAAGAGCCATATATCATCATAATGAAAAAACAAGCAGAACTGAACGCAATGATCGAGGAAGGTCTCCGCAACCTCGTATATCCCGCAACTGCGTCCACACTGTATGACCCAATTCGATATACCTTAGACTCGGGAGGCAAGCGTGTGAGACCTACTCTCGTCCTAATCGCAGCCAATCTCTATACCGAAGATATCCAGGCAGCACTTAAGCCTGCATTGGGCATCGAAATGTACCATAATTTCACTTTGCTCCATGATGACGTCATGGACAAGGCTCCTACGCGCCGCAATCGACCCACTGTGCATGTGAAGTGGAACGACAATCAGGCTATTCTGAGCGGCGACGCCATGGAAGGCCTCGCTTACCAGCTTATTGCCGAGGCACCTCCACGTGTACTCAAGAATGTCATCAGCATCTTTAACCTGATGAATCAGGAAATCTGCCAGGGACAGCAATATGATATGGAATTTGAGACACGTGACAATGTGACCATCGAAGAGTATATTGAGATGATTCGTCTCAAGACTTCGGTCCTTCTGGGCCGTGCCCTTCAGATTGGTGCCTATATCGGACAAGACAAACAGTATGGCAATCTCACTGAGATCGGTGTGAATCGCTATGACTGGCTCGATCGTGACATCGAGACCCTCCTCTACTTCGGCACATCCCTAGGTCTGGCTTTCCAGCTCCAGGACGACTGGCTCGACTGCTGGGGAGATCCCAAGACCTTCGGCAAACGCATCGGAGGCGACATCCTCGAAAACAAGAAGACCTTCCTGCGCATCACCGCCCTTGCCAATGCTCCAGAGCCTGACACCGAGGGCATGACAGAGCAGCAGAAGATCGAAACATATAAGAACTACTACAAGAAATCCGGTGCTGAGAAGGCTTGCCGCCTTGCTATCGCACGCTATCACCAGGAGGCCCTCAAGGCTCTCCAGAACATGAGCATGCCTCAGGCCAAGCTGCAACTCCTCAAGGATATTGCCGAGAAGCTTGAAAACCGCAGCAAGTAATTCTCCCTCTACCAGAGAACTAATCCCCTGCTTTCAATTATCAATTCTTTAAAAACTTCAACGGATGCCTTACCGCAGATTACCCAAGACTGACTTGAGCCGTATCAAAGCTTTGCAGAAGGCTGTGAGCATGGAAGGCTACAAAGAAAACGGACAACTGGTGCTGAGCTACCAGACCATCCGTGATGCCCAGCAGTTGCTGAGCAAGTTCCGTAGTTCTCAAATACAGTACCAGCAGTACTACGACCAGTTCCTCAAGACAGACAAGAGTTACAAGGACGAGGCCAATGTTGCACGTATGTATGTCTCGCACTTCATCCAGGTGCTCAATATGACCATACAGCGTGGAGAATTGAAAAAGGAAATCAAGGAGGATTACGGTCTGGAACCTGATAGCTTCACCGTACCTTCTCTCAAGACCGAATCCGACATCGAGAAATGGGGCAAGAAGATCATTGATGGCGAAGAGAAGCGAATCAGCAGAGGTGGCGTGCCCATATACAACCCGAATATCGCTAAAGTAAAGGTTTACTGGAGCATTTTTGCTGACCATTACCGCAATGTGAGCAGCCTGAAGAACAATGCCGAGAAGTTCCGCGGAGAACTCGTTCAGATGCGTCCGATAGTAGACGACCTGCTGCTGGACCTTTGGAACCAGGTGGAGAACTTCTACTCCGAGCTTCCTATGCAGCAGAGCCTGGAGAAGTGTTCGCAGTTCGGTCTGATCTATTATCTGCGCACCAGCGAGAAGAAGCAGATCGAAGCAGAGAAACTTCAGAATTTCATTGACTTCTAAATCATTCGAGTCCCACAAACTCCCAACACTACAGAAAATTGAGAATCATTGACACCCATTGTCACCTGATAGACGAGGCCTTCACATCCGATGTGGAGGCCTGTATCTTACGTGCCCAAGAGGCTGGCGTCACCAAGATGCTCCTCGCATGCTGTGACGAAACAGAATTCCCCAAAATTATCAAACTTTGCGAGAAACATCCCGGGGTGCTCTTCCCCAGCATCGGCATTCATCCTGAGAACATGGCAGAAGATATTGAAACGCAACTTGCTGCCACCAAGCGCCTGCTTGATGCCTACTGCCTGTCGCCCGAGGGCAAGCAAGTGAGATCTCTTCCCATTGGAGAAATCGGCTTTGACCTCTATTGGGACAAGACCCGTTTCGAAGACCAGAAAAAGATTCTGGAAGCACAATTTGAGTGGGCTCTGGAGTACGACCTGCCGGTTCTCCTCCACATTCGCGCTGCCATGCAGGAATTCCTGGACTTCCTGCGCCTGTTCCTTTTTAAAATTAATGCGAACAAGTCTGAGGAATATGCTCCAAAACGCTCCCGTTTGAGAGGTATACTGCATTGCTACAGCGGCAACATCGAAGAAGCGCAGGAAGCAATGCAGCTCGGAGACTTCATGATCGGAGTGGGCGGAACACTGACCTACAAGAAGAGCAAAGTACCCGAAATCGTCAAGGCAATCGGCATCGAGCGCATTGTGCTCGAAACCGATGCGCCCTACCTGGCTCCTGTGCCACATCGAGGCCGACGCAACGAGCCATCCCACACTGCCGACACCGCCAGATTCCTCGCCGAACTACTCAATCTATCCCTCGAGGAAGTCGCAGAAACGACCACTAGCAACGCCGAAAAACTCCTCGACATCTGACTTTTGACAAAAGGGTCAAAAATGGGCAAAAATTGCCTCAATCAGCCAAATTATCGACGAAATGCACAAAAAAATCGACGAAATTAACCTCGAAAATCGTCGAAATAACAAAAAAAGCAAAAAAATTAGTATTTCAAGTGCATTATTTTAATAAAAAATTTGCATGCGAATTTTAAAATACTTATATTTGCACTCGGAAAACAGTGAATTTAACCAACAATACACAATTAACAAACCATTTAATAACAACTTTAAAACACAACTCAATGAAAAAGTTCTTTTTGACGCTGGCTGCCGTAGCTGCTATGGTTCCAGCATTCGCACAGGAGGCTGCAGAGGCTGCTGAGGAGTCTTCAAACTTCCACCATGTTCTTAAAACCCAGTTCATCGACGGTGGTCCAGCATTCATGGCTTTCGTTGCCCTCGCTCTTGTTCTTGGTATGGCATTCGTAATCGAGCGTATCATTTACCTGAACCTCGCTGAAGTTAACACAAAGGAACTCGTTGGTAAGGTTGAGAACGCTCTCGAGGCTGGCAACGTTGACGAGGCTCTCGAGATCAGCAAGGCTACCCGTGGCCCTATCGCATCTATCTTCACCCAGGCTCTCATTCGTCTGAAGGACGGTCAGTCTCTCGAGCAGGTTGATGCTGCCATCACTTCTTACGGCGCTCTTCAGAGTGGCTACCTCGAGACCAACCTCTCTTGGATTACCCTCTTCATCGCTATGGCTCCATCACTCGGATTCCTTGGTACCGCTATCGGTATGATCCAGGCATTCGACGACATCGTTAAGGCTGGTGATATTTCTCCTACAGTCGTTGCTTCTGGTATGAAGGTCGCTCTTATCACCACCGTCGGCGGTATTATCGTAGCCCTCGTACTTCAGGTATTCTACAACTACCTTCTCTCTAAGGTTGAGGGTATTGTAAGCGACATGGAGGATGCATCTATCTCTCTCCTCGACGCTATCATCAAGATGAAGAAGTAATCTAAAAACAGAATCCTTAAAAAATGAAAAATATATCTAAAATCGCGCTCTGGATCGGTCTGATCGTGTCGCTGATTGTATTGATCCTCTACTTCGCAGGAGGTGATACTACAGCTTACACATCTACAGGTGCCGAGACTACAGCGCCAAAGAACATTGACTTTATGCTCTATTGGGTATATGTCATTGTTGCTGTCGGTGTCATCCTCTTGCTCATCTTTGCAGTCAAGACCGTAGGCACCATGTTCAAGACTGACCCTAAGGCTGCCATCAAGTCCATCGTTACTGTAGCTGCTTTCTTCGTTCTCTTGATCGTATGCTACGTTATCAGCCCTGAAAAGGAATTTTCACGTATCGTGAATGGTGAGGTTGAGACCTATAGCCAGTCAACCATGAAGATGATTGACATGTGGCTCTACTCAATCTACTTCCTCATCGCTGCAACCGTTGTTCTCGTTGTATTCTTTGCAGTAAAAAGATTTATTAAAAAATAAGAATTGACCTATGGCAAAAAAGAAAAGAAAAGCGCCGAGTATTAACTCGTCTTCAAGTGCCGACTTGGCATTTACTTTGCTTATCTTCTTCCTTGTGGTCACTTCTATGGATACAGACGAAGGTCTGTCTCGACTCCTTCCTCGCTGGGTTCCTGAGGATCAGATTCAAGATCAGGAAATCAAAAAGCGTAACATTCTCAACGTATTGGTCAACAAGGACAATGCTATCCTCGTAGGCGATAATTTCGTTGAAGGTTCTGTTGAAAAGCAGAACGAACAGATTCGCAAGCAAGCAATCGAATTCATCACCGCAACTGGTCAGTACGCTGGCGAGCGCGGTCCTGAAATGAGGGAGGTTGATCCAGAAAAGTCTCCAGAACTCATGAAACTTATTGTGGCTAAAGACCCAACCGTACGTGTTGCTAAGAGTCACGTAATTTCATTGCAGTCTGACTACGGAACAAGTTATGAGAAGTATATCCAGCTTCAGAACGAACTTGTAGCCGCTTACAACACACTGCGTCAGGAGGCTGCCCAAAAGTATTTCCAGAAAGACTACGACGAAGAGGTTCTATCACAAGACGAAGCTAAGGCTTTGAAGGACCTTTATCCTATGAACATCTCTGAGGCTAACGCCAAGTATTAACATTAATCAGGAACAACAATTATGAGCAAATTTAATAAAGGCGAAAAAAGAGGAATGCCTGAATTGAACACCTCATCTCTTCCTGACTTGGTGTTCTCAATCCTGTTCTTCTTTATGTGTGTAACTCACATGCGTGAGGATACTCCAATCGTAAAGGTTAACACTCCACGTGCTGACCAGGTTACAAAACTCGAGAACAAGTCTCTCGTTACCACCGTTCTTATCGGTAAGCCACGCGACACTCGTCGTGGTTCTGAGGACCTCATCCAGTTCAACGATGACTTCCTTGACATGAAGAACGTACAGAGTACTATGGAGGCTGCTCGTGAGTCTATGAAGGAGGCAGATCGTCCTAAGATGCAGGTTTCTATGAAGATTGACCGTAACTGCAAGATGGGTATCGTAACAGAGCTCAAGCAGGAACTTCGTAAGGCCCAGTGTCTGAAGATCAGTTACGCTGCTAAGAAGTAATTCGCGGCAAAGTAACTTCCTACAATATCAAGACCGCAATCAATCCTCGTGTTTGGTTGCGGTCTTTTTTATTAAACCTAGACGACTAAATGAAGTCTATTATACGAACCTTGATAACGTTCCTTCTCTTGCTGCCTATTCTTTCTCAAATTTTACAAGCTGAAGACAAGCAGCCCGCTTTCCCTGGCGCCGAAGGATACGGAAGATATACTACAGGAGGTCGTGGTGGAACAGTCTATCACGTGACCAGCCTTGCTGACGATGGTTCGGAAGGCACACTCCGCTGGGCAATCCAGAAGAGTGGCAAGCGTACCATTGTTTTCGATGTCTCAGGCACAATCTATCTCAAATCTGCCCTGGGCATCAAGAATGGAAACCTCACCATTGCAGGACAGTCGGCACCTGGCGACGGCATCTGTGTGGCAGATTATCCATTCACCTTGAAAGCAGACAACATCATCATAAGATATATGCGATTCCGTCTCGGCAATCGTCACGTCTCGGAACACGAGGGCGACGGACTAGGCGGAATGGACCTTAAGAACATCATCATCGACCACTGCTCTGTAAGCTGGAGCATCGACGAATGTCTTTCGGTCTATGGAAGCACCAACATTTCCGTTCAGTGGTGCCTTGTTGACCAGAGCCTTGTTGCAGCAGGTCACTCCAAGGGCAATCACGGATACGGAGGCAACTGGGGAGGCAGCGGTGCCAGCTATCACCACAACCTCATGGCTCATCATTCTAGCCGCGTTCCCCGTCTAGGACCACGTCCTAGCACGCAACTTGACGAACGTATGGACCTGCGAAACAACGTCTTCTACAATTGGGCAGGCAATGGCTGCTACGGAGGCGAGGCAATGAATGTCAACATTGTCAACAACTACTACAAACCGGGTCCAGCCACCGACAAGCGCAGTTCGACAATACGCCGAAGAATTGCATCCGTCAATATCCGCACTACCTCCTATTGCAAACGAGAGGTAGACGAGAATGGAAACGTCACGGGCAATTCGTGGCTCCCCACCTGGCATGTTTGGGGCAAATATTACCTCAACGGAAACGTCAATCCGGATTTCGAAGACGTTACGAACGACAACTGGACCTACGGATTCTATAACCAGATTGACGAGTCGGGCAACGATGGCACCTATACTTCGGTTACCAAGGATACGATCAAGCTCACAAGTCCTATCAACTACGAACTGACCACTACGCATACCGCAGAAACGGCTTATGCAAAAGTATTGGAATATGCCGGAGCAAGCCTGCATCGTGACAGCCACGACGAACAGATTGTCGAAGACACCCGCAATCGTGCTGCCTCATTTACTGGCTCGGGCTGCTATCCCGGGCTCATCAACACGCAGGATGACAACAAGCCTGCAGATGCTGACGAAGATTGGGTCGCATGGCCTACACTCCGCAGCGAAAGCACACCAATCGATACCGATAGGGACGGCATGCCTGATGATTGGGAGATTCAGGCCTCCCTTAACCCTAACGATGCATCCGATGGCAAAGCCATCCATAGCAGTGGATACACCAACCTCGAGTGTTATCTCAACTCCCTTGTCGAAAAGATAACCCAGGGACAGAACGCAGATGGCATAGAGATGGAGGGAACCCAGGAGGCATCCATTGAGAAGCATTATACGGAAATTCCCTGTGATGTTTACAGCCTCGAAGGACGTTTAGTAGCCCGAAACTTGAGTGACGCTGAAATCTGTTCACTTCCCAAGGGGTTCTACATCTATAAAGGAAAAGGTATATCCGTCCAATGAACCATTGGACAAGTCGCAGCATTCCACAATTGACAATTCTTTTGATAATACAAACATAAATAAAATCATCAATTATGGCATTCAAACGTATATTACTTAAATTGAGCGGTGAATCGCTCATGGGCAGCAAACAGTATGGCATTGACGAGGTTCGTCTTGCAGAATATGCTCAGCAGATCAAGCAGATAGCGGAGATGGGCGTTCAGATCGGCATCGTCATCGGTGGTGGCAACATCTTCCGTGGCCTCGCTGGCACAGGCAGAGGTTTTGACCGCGTAAAGGGTGACCAGATGGGCATGCTCGCAACCACCATCAATGCACTGGGCCTCTCTTCTGCCCTTCAGGCAGCAGGTCAGAAGGCTACTGTCCTCACCGCCATCAACATGTTCCCTATCGGAGAACAGTACTCCAAGTGGCGTGCAATCGAAGTGATGGAGAAGGGTGGAATTGCCATCCTCGCAGGTGGCACAGGTTGTCCATACTTCACCACCGATACAGGTTCTGCACTTCGCGGCATCGAGATTGAAGCTGACGTAATGCTCAAGGGCACTCGCGTAGACGGCATCTATACTGCAGACCCGGAGAAGGATCCTACTGCAACCAAGTATGACAAGATCACTTATGACGAGATTTACAACAAGGGTCTCAAGATCATGGACCTTACCGCTGTGACCCTCTGCCGTGACAACAAGTTCCCTATCGTTGTCTTCAATATGGACAAGCCAGGCAATCTCATCAAGGTAATCTCAGGCGAAAACATCGGAACCCTCGTTTACCAGGAATAATTCATAATAATTGACAACATTTTTCTCTGGGGCAAAAAAAGACATATAGGACAAAATTATGGTGATTTATTTGGTTTTTTCGAATAAATCTCTTATCTTTGCCCCGCAAACACAAAACCTATAATATCTATGTTAGACGTAAAGAAAACCATCAAGGATGTCGAGAGCAGGATGCAACTCACAGTTGAGCACCTTGAGGACACTTTCGACCACATCCGTGCAGGTCGTGCAACCGTTAAGTTGCTCGACGGCATCAAGTGCGAGTGCTATGGCACAATGATGGAAATCAGTCAGTGCGCCAATTGCTCGTGCCCAGATGCAAAGAGCATCGTTATCCAGCCATGGGATAAGAGTATGCTCCGTGTCATTGAAAAGGCAATCATCAACTCATCACTCGGCATTATGCCAGAGAATAACGGTGAAATCCTCCGCATCGGTCTTCCTCCAATGACCGAGGAGCGTCGTCGCCAGCTCTCTAAGCAGTGTAAGACTGAGGCCGAGAACGCAAAGGTGGCTATTCGCAACATTCGTCGCGATGCTATCGAAGCTCTCAAGAAGGATATCAAGAACGGCCTTCCTGAGGATGTTGAGAAGGATGCTGAAAACACTATCCAGAAAGCTCACGACAAGTTCATCAAGAGCCTTGAAGCAGTCTATGCTGCCAAGGATCGTGAAATCATGAGCGTCTGATGTACGTCTCTCAACAGTAGGATGAGAGGACTCGTCGTCAGAAACACAGGATTCTGGTATATGGTTCTTCCTGAGGGCAAATGCCTTCGGGAAGAATCGTTGCGTTTTGCCCAAGTGGGTTTTGACGACGGACACCCCGTGGCCGATAGTCTTGTACCCTGCAAAGTGAAGGGCAACTTCCGTCTCAAGGGCATCCGCACCACCAATCCCGTTGCCGTAGGTGATGTGGTTAACTATGAGATGAATCGCGAAGGATTCGCGTTCATCAATCGCATTGAGACACGACGCAACTACATCATCCGCAAGTCAAGCAACCTCTCGAAGCAGGCGCATATCCTGGCTACCAACCTTGACCAGGTAATGCTGATCCTCACCGTTGCCCATCCCACTACTGCCACCACATTCATCGATCGTTTCCTCGCTACTGCCGAAGCTTATCGCGTACCTGCCGTCCTTGTTATCAACAAGCTCGACATTTATTCCGATGACGAGAAGCACTATGCTGACGAATTAGCCTATCTTTATCGCTATATCGGCTATCCCGTACATCTCATTTCCGTCAAGACAGGTGAAGGTCTGCAGGCATTGCGTGACCTGCTCAAAGGCAAGACCACACTCCTGGCTGGCAATAGCGGTGTTGGCAAGTCCACACTACTCAATTGCCTCGTGCCCTATGCCAACGCCAAGACAGCTGAAATCAGTGACACACACGACCAAGGCATGCACACCACTACATTTTCGGAAATGTATGAGATGGTAAATGAAAGCAAAGAAGACGCAGCATGGCAGAGCGATGGACATGAAAACACCTATATCATCGACACTCCCGGTATTCGAGGCTTCGGAACCATCGAATTCGAGAAGGAGACGGTCGGACACTACTTCCCCGAAATCTTCCGTGAATCATCAGAGTGCAGATTCGGAAACTGCACACATACCCATGAACCGGGTTGCGCCGTGCTGAAGGCGCTCGAAGAACATCGCATCAGCCAGTCGCGCTACGATAGCTACTTAAGCATCCTCGAGGACGAGGATGAAGGAAAATATCGAGAATGAAGCATTTCACTCTCTTCATAGCACTTATCTCTCTCATCGCCACCGTTCAACCTGCGATGGCCAAATATACTGTGCCACAAGATGAATCTTCAGAACTCGACTCCCTCCTGATAGGACTCAATCATAAAATCAGCCGACAAAAGGATATCGAACTCGGCTACCTTGACCTCAAAACCTATACCACCGGAACATCCCATTGCCTCAAACGAGGCATTGTCGGACGACTCATTCCCCATCTTCTTCCCTTCCAGGCAGACACCAGCGAGGTACTCTGGTATGAGGCTGTCAGCCACATGCATTACCAGTGGCCAGGAGAAATGCATCTCAACACCACTTCCCTGAGCTCCAATCACACACGCAAGGCTCGTGCCGTCATGGAAGAGCTTTACGAAGGTGTGCTCCCCACCTATGCCATGAAACGAGATGGACAGTTTGGCAATACACGTTCTTTTGTAGTGCCTTTCTATGATGAGGGCCTTAAACGCTATAACTTTTCAATGCTGGAAGTCCATGACAGCATCCGAACACAAATGATGGCAGAAGGCTTCAATCCTGACACCATGGATTTATGCCTCATCGGATTCAAGCCCAAGCATTTTCACCATACCCTGCTTACCGGTAGCGTTCTGATTGACAAGAATACGCTCAACATTGTGGGCATAGATTGCACAGGTCATATCGATCTGGCACGTTTCCATACGCAGATTCACTTTGCCCCCGATTCGCTTCACGACAATGCAATTGTCCCCTCAAGCAGTAATCTAAGCATTAGATACCATATCCTAAATACGTATGCACGCAATGACTACCGCACCTATTATAAATATATAGACTTCACTCCACAAGATAGCATCAATCCTGATAGTGTTCCCCTTAATCTAACCCGTTTCTATCAGGACGAACCGCTTATCGATTTGGATTTCGAAAATACACGTCCCTATCCGCTACCTACGTATATCGATTCGCTGATGAATCTTCCTCCACCCCCATCTCTTTCCAAGGCCAAAGAACCCAAGAAGAAGATTGTAAAAGGGCTTGAGGAATTCTCAGAAACCCTGCTCGATGGCACTCGTTTTGGTCCTGAAGACAATCGTCTGCGTATCTATGGTCCTCTTGATCCCTCCTATCTGGGTTGGGACAAGTTCAATGGCTTCACGTTTCGCCAACGTGCACGTTGGACCAAACTCCTTACCGACAACTCCAAGCTCTTCATGCGTGGAGAACTGGGCTATGCCTTCCGTCTGAAGGAGTTGCGTTATCGCCTATTTACCGAATGGACCTATAATCCTAAAAAACGAGGTCGCTGGACTCTCGATATCTATCGCAACAATTCCGGCTTCTCAAATAAGTTCATCCGCACCGTCAATGAGAATCTAAAGGCAGAGAATGCCAAGGACATTAATTTTGATTCCCTCGGCATCGACTATTATCAGCGTTATGAAGTGGAACTGATGCACAGTATCGAGGTTAGTAACGGACTGATGGTTCATACTGGTCTGCTGTTCACCTACCGCAATCCTGTACAACATGGTGTACGTAAAATCTCTGCCGAAAAGAGGGATGAACTCATCGACAGCTATTATTCCGACTTTGCACCCTATGTCCGTATCGAATGGACACCACGCCAGTACTATTGGTACAACAAGGGATACAAGGAATATATTCACAGTCCTGCTCCAACCTTCGCGTTTGAGATGTCGCGAGCCATACCTGGCGTTTTGGGCACCGACAGCAACTATGGACGTATGGAATTCGACATGCAGCAGACTATACGCATCCGTCGCACGCAGTTCATTGCCTACCATTTCGGTATGGGTAAATTCATCAATCAAAAGGGAGAATACTTCATCAACTATCGTTACTTCCAGCGCAGCAAGTATCCCAATACTTGGGCAGATGACCGCATTGGAGGCACATTCCACATGCTCGACGACTATTGGTATTCTTCGTCGCCCAGCTACATCCAGGCACATTTCATGCACGAGACGCCCTTTGGACTGTTCCACATGCTACGCCCTCTTTCACGCTTTATCATCAAGGAACGTATCTATCTCGGTGCCTTATGGACCGAGGGCCATAGCATGTTCCATGAACTTGGCTACGGAGTCGACAATAATTACTTTAATATAGGAGTTTTTGTGGGCTTCAAGGATGCCGATTATTTTGACTTCGGTTTCAAGATTAGAATAGAAATTGGTAGACACATCTAATCTCTAGAAATAGGAGTACAAAAAAAGAAGGCCATCTCACGACGTCCTTCTTCCGTTAACCTTAAATCTAATACCATGAAAAACACGGTGCAAAGATAAAAGGTTTTTCCAATTCGCCCAAATTTTTTCTTCATTATTTTTGGGAGAATAGCGTTTTTTAACATTCAAAATAGATTTTAACTAAATATTTAAATACTATTTTGCAATTATAACTATTTTGTAAACGCAAATTAACATTTCAAACGGATTGCTGTGACTATGCGTCCAGTACCTATTCCTTCTCTTCTAGCTGAGTAGATTTCCTGATAATGCTCATAGGTGCACCAGGGCGTACAATCAATATGCTGCAAATCTACACCTGCTTCTAACAGATCCATCACGTTGCTTTGCCATAGATCCACATGCGGTTTGGATAATCGCTGCCTTCCATTGGGTCCCCAAAGGGTGCGCAGCACACATTCCCCGCGTCCAGCCTTAACAAATTCTTCGGCAACCTCCTCACCTACCTCGTAGGCTTCGGGACTGATACTCGGACCTACCATTGCCAGTACCTCCGACATCTGACTCCCCATCTCATCGCGCATCTTCTGCAATGTCAGACTTACGATATGCTTCACGGTACCACGCCAACCGGCATGAACAGCAGCTACAGTCCCTTGCCGAGGATCATAGAGCAAAACCGGAACACAATCAGCAGTATGCACGCCAATCCACATTCCCTTCTCATGCGTAATGACCGCATCCGCATCGAAAGGCTGGCGATCCAGGTTCACATCCATCGGAGTCTTGGCATCGACTTCTATGATTGTCGTACCATGTACCTGCTGTGGCATCCACACTCCATGATCCGGATCCTTGCAGTCCCTCATCGAACAGAAATGCTCTATTCCAGACTGTTGATTCAGCAAATGGGACTGCAGTACAGAGCCCCTATCATTTTTACTCTTTATCATTTCTTCTTTATAATTTTGCGCAAAGGTACAGCTTTTCCCCGATATGTCAAAGAAAAATAGTAAAAAAATCCCAAAAGTCTTGGCGTTATCCGAAAAAGTATTTATCTTTGCCCCACCAAGAAAAATCTAACAAACAATCTCTTGAAAATGAAAAAGTATATCATTTTACTCATTGCTGCAGTGCTGACATTGGCATCCTGCAACACGGAAAGAAGAGCCCTCAATCAAATGCGCCGCCTCACCTACGAGGTAGAGAATCAGGGCCAGTATTATGATGCCGACGATTGGCAGGACGCTTATTCAGATTTCAGAGCCATTGATGAACGCATGGATGTCAGGAAGCTCACTCCCGAAGAGGCTGCCGAATATGGCGAATTGAAGGGTCGTATCGTCTCCAAGTTTGCCAAGAGTTCTGTTCAGAGCGTTGTAAATTCTGTCAGCACCTACATCAATCAGGGAATTGGCATTGTCAAAGGCATTGTCGACGGCCTGATAAAATAAGGTTTAACAATCCCAGAATTATGGAGCACTGCCTTTCTTCAGGCAGTGCCCTATATTAATGTACATAGCCTATGATGCAATTTTCAGGCTCAATGTACAAACTATAATAATGGAAAAAGTAGCAACAACTAAATTCATATGCGAGCCCTTCCACTCTGACTTCATGGGCCGGCTCACCCTGAGTGTACTTGGCAATCATTTGCTCAATTGTGCGGGACAGCATGCCACAGACCGTGGTTTCGGCATGGCACGCCTCAACGAAGAGGAACATACCTGGGTCCTCTCACGCATGACAATCGAGTTTGAGGACCTTCCCAAGCAATACGAGAGTTTCGAGATTGACACCTGGGTAGAATCTGTCTATCGTCTCTTCACAGATCGTAATTTCCTGTTACGCAACAAGGATGGGCACACCATTGGCTATGCTCGAACAGTCTGGGCGATGATTGGCATGAAGAGCCGCAAGCCCATTGACTTGATGAGTCTATACGACGGATTGATTCTTTCATATAATTATCCTGAGAATCCCTGTCCTATTGAGAAGCCAAGCCGTATCAAGGTAACTGCTCGCGAACCTAAAGACTCCTTTGTCGCCCATTACAGTGATATAGACATCAACGGACACGTCAACAGCATACGTTACATCGAACATGTCATGGACCTCTTCTCGCTCGATTATCTGCGCAGTCACAAGCTGTATCGCTTTGAGATTGCCTATGTTAGCGAGAGTTATTGTGGTGACAAACTCAATCTCTTTGTCTCGAAGGAAGAGGATGAAATCTATTCCGTAGAAGTTCGTCAGGCGGTTACCGAAATCCCTGTTTGTCGCTGCAAATTGTTTTTCAAATAGAGAATTCTACCAAATATGATCCACGTCTGGAACATCTACGAGCCCTGTGATCCACAGGATCTGGGAGATGACCCCTTTGATATCTTCGTCTATTCACTGCGCCGTGAAGATGCCCCACTTATCAATACGCCCATCTATCTGGAGGGACGCCGTTGCCGCATCGTCGCTACCGCCATGGATCATAGCAAGACAGAGGTCTTCGGATTCGGCGAAGAGCAATATCACAAAGTTTGCATCATTCCGATGTAAACCGATTCATCAATCAACAATATGAAAAAAGTTAACTATTCACTCACCTGCTTCTGCCTTGCATTCCTTGCATCCTGCAGTGGCAAGAAGGCCAATATGACTGAAGGCGACATAGTGGCTCCCGTTTAAGAACGTTACGTTGACACTCTTGCTGCCAATCATCCCGAATATCTTCCAGAACTTCCTCTCGACACCATCGCTCCTGAGATTTCTGCTCCCGATACCCTCGGACAAGTAATCAGTCTCAGCAGCTACAAG
>Ga0326514_10001548_pt1 | contig 14966 bp, 21 predicted proteins | sample 3_2548_0518_D_FD_203653 | JGI IMG/M metagenome (GOLD analysis project Ga0326514, IMG submission 203653) | Bovine rumen microbial communities from UC Davis, California, United States - 3_2548_0518 | ecosystem: Host-associated > Mammals > Digestive system > Stomach > Rumen | place: USA...
GAAAATCCTATCAAGAGTATAGAATAGAAGGTTTTAAATGCTAGTATTACTGTGGATGGATCAAGCTCTATAAGGCGGACAGGGTCATTTTCTTTTATTTTATAGGATGAAAGCGTTGAAGATATGTTCCTTATAAATAAAAAAATTGATATTGAAATAGGATATTAGAATCCGTTTGATAAATATTCAGAATATTCTGTCTTATGGTTCCCGCAAGGGGTATATGTTATTACAGATTATTCTTTATCTCATGAATTAGATGGAACTACTGTATCTTTACAATTAAAAGATAAAATGTGTTTATTAAATGGAGAATGCGGCGGGACTTTACCGGCATCGGTTGTTTTTGATAATTACGATACGATAGATGAAAATGGAGATATTGTAATTATTCGACCTACTATATATCAAATTATTAGATAGCTAGTTAATCATTTTGGGGGATAGCAGCTTGGAAAGATTATTATTTCTGATTTAGATTTAAAAGTAAAACAAGCTATGAAGTGGGCAGGTACAACCCCGTTATATTTCTTACAAAAGACTGGACAATATTATGTCACAACCAGCGCCGCAGAATATCAAACTTTGTATGACAACGGTTGGCGAAATGTAGATGGATCTCCTTTTGCTCAATAGTCAAATGTAGGTTTTATTTATACAGATTTTACATACCCAGGTGATTTAATAGGTGATGCTGGGCAGAGTGTTGTAGATATATTATAGGAAATTAAAAAAGTTTTAGGAAACTACGAGTATTTCTATGATTTGGATGGAAATTTTATTTTTCAGTAGATAAAAAACTACTTAAATAATACAGAAAGTAAATATGTGTTGGATAGTTTAAATCATAATAATTTTATTCCTGATTATTTATCTTCTGCTAGGCAAGCTTATTTGTTAGAAAGAGATAATGGAAAAGTTGCTTTTAGTTTTGACAAAGGGAATGAAGATTTAATTATTTCATATAACAATAGTCCACAAATAAGTATGATAAAAAATGATTTTGTGGTTTGGGGAACTAGAACAACAACAGACGGAACAGATATACCCATTAGATATCATTTGGCTATTGATAAAAGACCTAATATTGGTAATACTTATTATGCTTTTAAATTATTAGATGAAGAAGATGGAATTGAAAAATGGCATGTTCCTATTAAATTTGCTGGGCGCATTAAATTTCCAACGACTGGAGCTAAAGAAGTATTTTATTTAGATGCTAGTACTAATGATATTTATAAGTGGGATAGAGATGAGAATGGTAATTATGGATATGTAAAGATTAATGCGAAAATAAAAAAAGTTACTACCACAGATTGGCGGACCTAGCTTTATTTTCAAGGGGTCGCCGCATAGCCTTTTGGAACTGAAAGTAATTATTATTATACGGAATTAAAAAATGAATGGCCTAAGATATATAATATAAAAGAAGATTAGAAAATTAATGGTAAATGGGTAAATAATAGTGATTTTAAAGAATAGGCAGTAAAAAACCCAGGAGCAATCGATTTTTATTTAGATTTTATTGATTCTTCTGAGAAAATATCTAAATTTTCTGTTAGTAATATTGGAAGAAGAACAACAGTTTTAAATGAAGATAAAAATGCTAATTGTGTATTTGAGTCATGGATACCAGATGTGGTATTGTTAAAAATTGTAGCTCCAGGATAGACTGGGAATATGGCAGATATGAAAGAAGAGTGTCGTAAGAAAGGACAAAATTTTTACCAAGTACCAGATTATATATATGATAGTCTTGCGGAGGGCGGTCGTATGAATTCATGTTACCAGGTTATTAGACAATTACTCCATGAATATACTAATTATAATTAGAGTATTTCATTACAAACTTTACCTATTTATTTTTTATAGCCAAATACGGGAATTTATGTAAAAGATGAAGAGACAGGAATAGAAGGGAATTATTTAATAAATTCATTATCTTATTCGATAGGAAATGATAATACATTAAATATTAATGCTTTTAAAATTTTAGAAAAAATTTAAGCCAGTGTTTATATAAAATAAACACTGGCTTTTTTTTTGTTATTCTGTAACTTCTTCCCAAGCAATTGGATAATCCGCGGGACTCCATACATTGTTATTAATTAATGATTTATATGTTTTATCTTTATAAATAATTAGATCTCCCATCATATAAGGATTATTTTTTTGCCAAGGCTAAGGATCAGAAGGTTCAATATAAAATAATTGAATAAAATATTCTGCTCCAAGACTTGTATCAGGTCTAAGTTGTTCCATAGATAAATGATCTTGTGTTACTCGATATAATTTATCTAAATATCTAATTTTTAATCCTGTTCTATATACTTTATTAAGTTTCCAAACAGGAAATAATTCAATATTTTCTAAAGAATCATTGTTATTTAAATTTTGAGCTAGTTTTTCTATTGTCTAGCGTAATTTTTTTGCATGTTCAATTCTTTCTGTTGCCATAATAAATCATTCCTCTCCTAATAGAATACGTGCTATATCATTATTCTCTTTTTCAATATCTCTTGAGTAAGAAGCTCCATAATAGGAAAAAGTAACGATATATTGATTATTATCAGAATCTTCATGAATTTGAAGGCCATCTACTATCATATTAGAAATAATTTGAATTATTTCATTATTAAGCATAACTTTTACTTGAGTAGTATTAGCTGGATTAAGTTTTTGCCAGAAATAAAAAGCCTATTCTTTTGTTGAGCATACAATAGAAAATTTATTAATAAAAGTTTCATTACTTAAAATAATCTATGAAGAGTCTGCTAAAATTAATTTTAATTCCATAGTTTTCCTCCTTTTTATATACAAAAACCAAAACAAAATGGACAGGAACTACCTCTACTTATATAAGTTTGAGCACCAGAAGTATTTATAATTCGTACTGAATTGCCAGATATTGAACGATTTACACGGGTGCGTGTCCAATAGTTATAAGATTGTCCTAAATTTAAATTAGTAAAACCACTTAAAGTGATATATTTGATACGTCCGTATATTCCTCTAGTTTTAAAAAAACTATTATAATATTCTGGTCCCTAGGTTTCAAAATCAGCATTACCAAAAATTTCTCGAATAGAAGGAAGCCAAAGTTTATCTTGAGAGGTAGTTTTAGATCCATCTAAATTATAAGAAATTTTATTAACTGTTTTAATATTATTTTTTAAATTGGTATTTTCTATCATAGAAAATACTCCTGTGTCAGCATTATTTAAATAAGATCTGATAGTTGAATTATCCCAATTATGTGAGTCATTTGAAGAAAAAACTCTATTATTTGGATATAATTCTCTTGTAATCCAGGTTGTTGCTATTTTTCTATTTGTGTTAGAATCTGTATCTGCAAATTTAGCTACTAATTCTGCATAAAATGGATTTCCATTTAAATCATAAAAAACTTTACTATCTCCTATTTCATATTTATCTATAGGAGATTGATTACTTTCTGTAGCAACTCTACAATTTTGAACAATAACATCCCAAGTATCTTTTATAGTATCAAAAGTTTCTAGTAATTGAAATGGTTCTGTTATTGGGACTATAATATATCTATAGCCCCAATAGTCATCATTTTTATAACTTTCTAATAAATTTTCAGGAACATAAATAGCTCCATTTTTATAAGCAATAGCAGAACCATCAAATACATTCATAGAATATTGATTGCTTGTAATAGTAGATTTTTGAGAGTTTCTAAGAATTAAATGTGATAATTTAGGACAAGTATAAAAAATTCTATAACTTGTATCGCTCCCACTATAAACAGGAAAATTAACTTTTTGTGTAAGTTCAAGACTTTCTAATTCTCGACAGTATTGAAAGGCATGATAGGAAGGAATTGAGGTTACTCTGGTTAATTTTATATGTTGAACAAGAGGATGTGCATAAAAGGCATAGTCTCGTAAAGTTTTAGTATTGTCCTATATTGTTCTCCATTCTCCTGTTCTTGCAATAGCAGACTATAATGCTTCTTGCTATGTTGAAAATTGCTATTTTGTATTTGCCATTTTTATTATTTCCCTCCTTTTTATAAGCAAAACATAATTCTATAGTAACAAGATGAAGTATTTAATCGTGTATCATAACTAAAACTACTAGTATCTCTTGTATCCATTCCTGGAAAACGATAAGAAGGATTATAATAATAGCCTGATTCTGCCAGGTAAAAATATCCTAAAGAAGAAGAGGTTCTTGTCCACTCACGTTTATAATAATTGTCTCCACTAGAACTAGATTCTGTAGATAAATTTTTTAAAAACATTTGTTTATAGTTATCACCTTTTAAAATACTTTGATTAGATAAATTTCCATAATTAACACTTAAACTACTTGATGATTCAAAATTAGAACCCCTTATTTCATAATAAGAAGGGATAGTAATATCATCTTGAGTAACTAAAGTTAAAGCTTGAGTGGCATCATAAAATGTTTTAGTTACAGTTTTTAAATTATTACGTATGTCTTCTTCTAATTGTGGTTTAATAGTATTTTTTAAATATGTTCTTAACTAGCAATCTTCCCAGTTTATTGTAGTATTGCTATTATTATGAATACGACGAGATCCAATAGGTGACCAAGAAATCCAAGTTGTTTTTGCTGTTTTTGTATTGTCTGAAGCTAATTTATCTTTATTAATACCTATTAAAATAGCATAATGAGATACACCATTTACAGTAAATTTTTTAATATCTCCAGTATGATAAATACTAGTATCTAAAGGTTGATCACTATTACAATCAGTTACTATTTCCGCCCAGGTTTTAGAAATAGTACTAAAATCAATATTTTCAATAGGGATATCTTTATTTTCCATTGGGAAAATATGATATTTATATCTTCCCCAGTTTGAGTCACTTTTATATTCATCTAATAAATCAGAAGGAACATAAATACCTCCTAAACAATATTTAAAAACACCTGGTAAAGAGGTCTGATTTGCAAGTGTTGCCTTATAAGGACTATTGATAATCAATTTAGTAAAAGGTTGCATATCTTCTTGTCGGAAAGCGGCATCTCTGATTTGTATTGGAGTTGTAGAATCTTCTGGTTGTATTAATTCTACTGTAGTAATTCTATTAGAACTTAAAGAACTTTTTAATGCATTTTGAAAACTATTTGCATCTAATCTTTGTGCTTGTATTTTTAAAGTTCGAGTATTACTACTAAAATATTTATCTGTAAATCCATGCCCACCAATTACATTCGCTTTTATTAGTATAGGTTTATTATTTTGTCCATAAATATAGCTACCCCCTTGAAAAGCAGCATAACCAATATTATTTTGAACAATAATTTCTCCTGTATTTAAAGTAAAATTAGGATAATTATAAAATGCATAATTACCAACACTATTTAAATTATTTAATTTAATATTGGTTAAAGTTCCAGCAAAATATTGGCTAACGATGGATCTAATATCTTTAAATTGAGCATAACAATCTAAATTACCTTGAATGTTAGTAGGCATTGGACTCCAAGGATATACTCCATTTCCTTCTGGGTCATTTGGATCAACCCCTTTAGTACCCCATTCATATTCATCTGCGGGACCTTGATAACTAACAGGAGTAGCACCAGTATAAGAAACATTTGCGCCATACATAACTTCTGTTTTAGTTTGTAATACTGTATAGCTACCATTTGAATTAGTTCTATTTAAAAATCTAACAGTATAAGTTTTTCCTTCAAAGCTATAAGCTGCATATACATTTCTGTCACTTTGTATATCTTGCAGTGCTCGATTAGTATATCTTCCACCAAGTTCTAAAGCCCAGCCTGCCCAAGTATAGGTGTATTGTGCTGTATTTGGTCTAACTGGATGCTATATATCTGGAGCATTTGGATTAGGATTGTTTTTGTTAGCTGTTACCTGTCTAGTAGTAATTAAATTTCCTTCCCAGTCATAATAATAAACAGTACTTACTGTTTCATCTGCTTTAATCTCTAAATTTGGGTAATGAGCATTAATTTTAGCTTTTAATGTACCTGAAATACTTGATTTATCTTGTCCTGCGGCAGGTAGTAAAGTAATGGTTCCCGCAACAATTGGATGATCGTAATAAGTATAATTCCAAGCGTATCTTTGTGTTGTTTCATTCCAAACTCTTTCACGAGATTGACCTTTCATTCTTTCTAATGAATTATATATATCTTCAATCTATTGCTCTGAAGAAACAGTTAAATTAAATCCATCAATATGAACATTTGAATTATTTGCCATAGCAGATAATACTGTTACAGGATTTATTATATTAGTATCAATATTAGATAAATATAAGCTCGTTACATGAGAATAAGACGGAATATGAACATCATTTAATTTAGATAAATTTAATAATGATAAAGATGTTATTGTCTATGGTAAATATAATGTTTCAAGTAATCCACCGTCAGCAAATTCTACACCAGTTAATTTAGTTCCATTGAAATAAGCTTCTTTTAATCTCGGTGAATTAGACAAATCAACAGGAGTGGCTAAATTTGTACAATTCATACAATTTATATATTCCAACAATGAAGAATTAGTTACATCTAATTCTGTTAAGTTTGCATTATTTCTACTAGCATCTCCTACTTTCAATCTACGTAATCTTGAAGCATTAGAGAATCTAATTTCATTTGGTGAGAATTTAGATAAATCTCCAACGTCAACAATCATATCACCTGAAAGAATATGTGTTTCAAACTATTGAATAGAAGATGTTCCTGCATAAATAAAATGTTGAGCGGTATTAGCGTCTGTTCTAATTAAAATTGGAGTAGATCCCGCACCAAACATAACGCCTTCATACATATCAATAGCAGATGATAATGTAATACCATTAGTTGGATCATTATCAAAAATACGTAATGTAATACGAGTATTTTGAGCATCTCCAGTATTATATTTACTATCAATATATCTAAATCTATTAAATAACCACCATCTTCTTTGTTGCTATTTGCTTCCTTGTAACATTTTTAAGTATTCAGTTGTAGTCATATAAGCATCTGGCTTAGTTTCATCTGGTTGATTTGGATTTCTAACAACAGCATGATCTACTGGGTATAAATATTTCATATAAGCATCTTCATTAAAAATAGCTTCTGGCCATTTTGATTGATGCTCTGTAAACATATTTGCTACAGTATTATAGTTCCATGTTGTAGATCTTAACGTAGAATACATAGCAACTATTTCTGCGCGGAAAGTATCACGGAAATTTGACCACAATACGGAGTCTTGTGCATTCATAACCGGTGTCTATTTTCCTTCAGCTGCACCTTCACCACCACTAATTAAACTAGATACAGTATCAATAGTCTCATAATGATAATCAAACATTAATTCACCAGAATTATTAATACCAATAGCAGTATCCATATCATATGGTTCAATAACAGCTTTTCTTCTCATTTTTCTTCCTGGCCCAGAAACAGGGGATCCATGGAATCCGATAAACATATTTTTAGCCCAAGAGTCAATCATTAAGAAAAATTCTGTAAATATATAATAGAAAGTTGCGGATCTCACTTCAAAGTAATCAGAGAACTAGGCCCTAAACTTCGCTAAACGGCGCGCCGCTGTATCTTTAGTACATGTCACATCGTATCCTATTGTAGCTTGTTGAGAATTTTTTACTTCTGTAATAGTATAACTATTATCTCCTTGGCACTCTTCTCTATCAAAAATTGCGCTTGAAGGAACTCTATATACTACGGGAGAAGCCAAAGTTTCATTAGTAGCTGCCGCCATCCATGTAGAATTAACCCATGCTACCAATTCTTGCAATTGATTTATATCTCTATATGAATCAGATGGGAAACGTGCCTACCAATCATCGTACCATGCTGGTTTATTTGTTTGTTCTGTTTCATCCCATTTAGTGCTTGTAAAGTCTTTATCTTGGAATTTTACATTAGCTGTATTATTCCATTGAAATTCCCAAGATTCATCATTATCTTCATCCGCATAACCATATGGAGCTGGAGCTCGTTTAGGTAAATTAAAGTTATATTTGCCTAGGAAAGTGGTAGTATTTCCAGAGGGTTGATACCAAAATACAGCAATTGGGACTCCTTCAATACCCCATCTTACGTGACTATCTTCTTCCATTTCTGGAATTTTATAAGGACAAGTATCATTATAAAACATTGTTAATCGAGTATTATTTGCAGATTCAGAAGAAGCAACATCTGCTTTTAAAACAAACCTATTAAAAGGAATTGAATCTTGACGTAATCCATAATCATCAGAATGACCAGAAGTTAATTCAAAACCTTCTTTGAATTGCATATCATAATTTTTTCTATAATATCCTTGAGATGATGTACCTTGTACGTTATTTTGACATCCAGTAAAAGTAAAACTTTTAGATGGATCAGTAGGATCAATATAAGATCCACTAACGGTTTTTTTGTCTCCTTTATATTGAGATAATTGTTCAGCTTCAATAATCATATAAGGTAAATTACCAGGAAGTGAATTTACTGTAATATTATCATCTTCATAAACATTATTACGATTATATCTATCAACTAAATCTCCGCCATCTTGAGTTTCTGCAATCCAGTTATTTAATACTTGTCTACGAGATAAATCATTATCATAAACTCTAATACTATAAATATCAACAGCACAATCATTAGAACCAATTAAAATACCAGTAGGCTCTAATTGAGCAAATCTTTCACCTGCCGCATATTGAACGGCTCTAGACATTACTCCATTAACATAAATATACATAAGTCTGTTTTTAGTTTGTTTTTCTATAACAATAGAAACAGTAATATGTTCATTATCTTTGTAGAGGGTTTCTCGTCTTGTTTGCGCTCCTGACATAGTTACTTGTTGAGAAGTGATAGAAAATCCTACTGGATCTGTTGTTCCTTCTGTTGAATGATTTATACATTCAATAACTGGGCTTGAATAATCTACAACATAAGATGTTGAAAATTCAATTTCAATTGTTTTACCTGTAGTTTTACAATCCACGCCAAATACATTATATGGAATATAAACGCGACCATCACCCATAACTCTTAAGACTGGGATATTTTGATTATCAACCTGCCATCCATCAAGAATCCAGTTAAAATTTCTAAATTCTGCGGATATATCTTTAGTAGAATCCTAAGGATCTGGACTATATATCCAAGAAGAACGAATATCCGCTTTATCATTATTACTTCTTCCTTTTGAAGATAGATATAAAGCTAAATCATCTGTAACTGTCTATACATCAATATTTACAGCTTTAATATTTAAAGAAATTATTTTTCCAGATTGTTGTCTTACTTCAAAAGAGATTGTTGTAGCACCAGGTTTATCTGCTTTATAAATAAAATTTTGTTGAGTTCTATCTATATGATCATAAGTAGAATTTAATATTCCATTTACATAGATAGATACTTCTGTAATTTCTGATAATGGATCATAAACTCTATAAGGGATAACTATAGAAGAATATTGATCAAAATCTGTTTCATTAAATGGACTCGTTACTATAGGAGTAGTATTATCAGTCTAAATAAACATAAATTCATTATATAATTTATTAGATTCAATTTCTTCCCCATCTAAAGTCGCAGTAAAATATACTTCTAAACTATGTCCGCCATGAGTTTGAGCTGGAATTAAATAATTTAATTGAGCTCCTGAAGCAGATGTTTCCATAGTTGGAAGTTCTATTCCATCAACTTTAAAATGAATAGTTTTTACACCAGTTCCATATGGAGTAAAAGTATATAAAAATGATTGTGTAAATGGAGCGTCAAAAATAAAAGTAGATTCAATTCTAAAATTAATATAATTAATATTAAAATTAAGAGTTCTACCATTATCATAAACATCAGAAATTCTAATTTTTACAGTATTTTGACCTGTTGATAAATAAGGTTTTAAATTTATTGAAATGTCCCCTTGATCAATTTGTACTATACCTCTTATAGTATTATTAACTGTAATACGAGCAGATCCACTTCCAGTAGGAGCATCATCTTCAATAGAACTCCATCTAATTTGAACGATACAATCATTTCCTACGGGGACTGCTTTAGAAAGCCATCCTGTGATATTTGTGGCGGTTAATATAGCATTATTAGTGTCGGTGCCACCGCCTCCTCCGCCGCCAGCAAGGATAATACCATTTTCACTTCTTTCATTATCAAAAGTAGGATAAACCATTTTAGTGTCTGGGTCTTGTTCTAATCCTAAACGGTTTGGTGTTACTGTGGCATCTAAAATACTTTGCTAAATTGCGGTTAGTCTAGTTCCAACTGTACCAGCGTCTGCAGCTTTCCCACTAGTAGATAAAGTAGTATCTGTTTCTGGAGATATAATTATACCGCTATTACTTGCTGTTCCTCTAAAAGTAGGAAAAACTCTTTTTTGAGCATCTTGAGTAAGTCCTAAATCGTTTGATTTAATAGCATTTTCAATACTTTCTTCAAGATCTGTTTGAACTTGTTCTAATTGTTGTTTTAAACTATTATCTCCTTCTTCTTCTCCAAGGGTAGCAGTATTTAATGCATCTATTTGTTGTTTTAAACTATTATCTGTTGCGGTGGTACCTAGAGTTTGACGCTATAACTAGGCTAATTCATCTTTTAAACTAGTTCCGCTGCTCTATCCTTCTTCACCGAATACTTCATTATGAAGAGAATTAATTTGTTGTTGTAAACTGTTTCCGCCCTCTTCTGTTCCAAAACTATTAGAATTAATATCATTAATTTGAGCTTGTAAATTTCCAGGAGTATTTGTAGATATAGTTAATGTTATTAAATCAGTAATTTGAGTTTGTAAATCACCATTTTCAGAATCATAGTTTGTTCCTAATGTTTTAGAACTAAGATCTGCAATTAAACTTTTTAAACTTGTGGCCTCATTACCAAGAGTTGCAATCTGTAAAGCGTCATAAATTTCATTTAAAAGACGAACTTGCTATTTTGTGTAATTATCTAAATTAGTAATAGCATCACCAGTTGCTTTAGCATCGGCTACATAATCTTCAATTTTAAGGGTTTTGTCAATAGGGAGTTTAAGACCTAATGAATTTTCAGTCTTTTTAGTAGGATCATTTCTATCTACAAGATAAAAACTATATCCATCATCCTATTGTCGAATTAATATATTTGATAAATCAAAATCTTTAGTATTTATTAATTGTTGTAAATTATTTAATCTGTCTCCTGTTACTTTCGCGTCTGCGGCAGACCTAGACTCACTAAGTGTTGAGTCTACAGTTACAGGATTACCAATGTAGGATCCGCCAGATACCCATTCACCATTTGAGTAACTATACCAATTACCTTTTGTTAATGTACTTGTAGTTTCACCTGTATATACATAAACAGAATTAGTATCTGACATTTCACTTGCTGTTTTAGCAATTTTAGGAGGTTTTCCGACTTCATTTTTTCCCGCTTTATTAGCATTTAAATTCTAAATATCTTGTTTAATTTGATCTAAGTTGGCTTTAATAGTACCACCATCACTTTGCGGATTATAATTACCAACTGCCTTTTGTAAATCTTGATTATTTTCAAGATATACATTCTTAGCATCAGGAGAAATAACGATTTCGGAAGAATAATTTCCATTCTATTGTTGAAGTCTTAATGATTTCAACCTATTTGTTGCCATACTCTTCTTCTCCTTTCTTCTTTAATTTAAGAAGGTTTTTAATCTTTCTTAGAATATCAAAAAATAAATATTGAATTTAATTTAAAATGTCCTTAGTGCTAAGAACAAAAATAATTAATTTTCTTATTTTTGTTTTCATATATATTATAAAAAAGAAAGAAGGATGATTAATGGAATCTGATAATTTAATTACTTATAAATGGGAAGGTGGAGTTTATTCTTTAGAAGATATGGTTGTTTTAGTTAAATATAAACAAATAACTCCAGAGAAATTTTTTGAAATAACAAGATATAATTATGCGGCGGTTGTTTAGAAAATGAAAAATCTGGATTAAAAAAATCTAAGACCTAGTTTTAAATCAGATTTACGCAGGTCTGCGGCCCGAGCAGATATATATAATAAATATTCTAAATAAGGAGGACGATTAAATGTCAAAAAATATACTTGAAGCATTAGGTAAAATAGATGTAGCATTGGGTGGAAATGCTAACGATGCAGTTAATGTTATAGATGCCTTAGATCAAATAAGCCAAGGCGCTGGAAGTTTAAAAACTTCAGTTGATAATATTAATGGAGTGTAGATGAAAATATGTGGAACTGGAGAATATGATGCGGAAACTGGTATACCTACTATTGAGAACCCGGTGGAGGGTGTGTTTTACCTGACTCCCGCAGGTTAGTAGGATAATAATGTTTTCAATGAATATTATTATAAAGATGGTTAGTGGGAAATGTTTGGTGGAGCTAGTATTAATGTTGATGATCTGTTTGATTTAAGTGATAGAATGGCTAAGGGTGTTGATGATAATGGAAATATTGTTGATGGTGCTATTATTGAAGGAGTATTAAGTGGATCACTTAGGAATAAAGCATCTGGAGAGTATTCTCATGCAGAATGCTTTGGCACAATAGCATCTGGTCGTTATTCTCATGCAGAAGGTACTGGTACAACAGCATCTGGTAAGGGCTCTCATGCAGAAGGTAGTTCAAATGACTTTTCTTCTAAAACTATAAATAATCAAACTTATACTAAAGCTGGCGCTTATGGACAAAGTAGTCATAGTGAAGGATAGAATACATTAGCTATTGGTAATCAATCTCATGCTGAAGGATATAGTACAACAGCATCTGGTAATAGCTCTCATGCTGAAGGTAGTAGTACAATAGCATCTGGTGTGTACTCTCATGCAGAAGGTGCTGGTACAACAGCATCTAGTAATCAATCTCATGCAGAAGGTTATCAAACGACAGCATCTGGTGATCAATCTCATGCAGAAGGTGTTAGTACAACAGCTTCTGGTTCTCAATCTCATGCAGAAGGTGCTGGTACAACAGCATCTAGTAATCAATCTCATGCAGAAGGTGTTGGTACAACAGCATCTGGTTATCAATCTCATGCAGAAGGCTCTAATACAACAGCATCTGGAGTTCAATCTCATGCAGAAGGTGTTGGTACAAAAGCTTCTGGTAATTATTCTCATACAGAAGGAAGATCAATTAATTTTTCTTCTAAAAATGTAAACAATGTAACTTATACTCAAGCAGGAGCTTATGGTGAAAGTAGTCATAGTGAAGGATAGAATACATTAGCTATTGGTAATCAATCTCATGCTGAAGGTAATGATACAACAGCATCTAGTTATCAGTCTCATGCAGAAGGCTCTAATACAACAGCATCTGGAGTTCAATCTCATGCAGAAGGTATTGGTACAACAGCATCTGGAGTTCAATCTCATGCAGAAGGTGGCGGTACAACAGCATCTGGTAATCAATCTCATGCAGAAGGCGGCGGTACAACAGCATCTGGTCAACAATCTCATGCAGAGGGTTCTAATACAAAAGCAACTGGTGATTATTCTCATGCAGAAGGTGGTGGTACAGCAGCATCTAGTTATTATTCTCATGCAGAAGGCGGCGGTACAACAGCATCTGGAACAAATTCTCATGCAGAAGGCTCTAATACAACAGCATCTGGAACAAATTCTCATGCAGAAGGTGTTGGAACAACAGCATCTGGTTCACAATCTCATGCAGAAGGAGCTAGTACAACAGCGTCTGGTGATTATTCTCATGTAGAAGGTAGTGGTGCAACAGCATCTGGGTCTCAATCTCATGCAGAAGGATTTAGTACAAAAGCATCTGGTAATCAATCTCATACAGAAGGTGTTGGTACAACAGCATCTGGATTTTCTTCTCATGCAGAAGGTGTTGGTACAGTAGCTAATCATAAGTCTCAACATGTATTTGGCGAATATAATATAATAGACACATCTACAAATAATGTTAAGGACAGAGGAAATTATGTAGAAATTGTCGGTAATGGAACGGCAACTAATGCTAGATCTAATGCCCGTACTCTCGATTGGTCAGGTAACGAAACTTTATCGGGTTCACTTACTTTAGCAAGTTCACTTACCCTTGGAAAAGGCACTGCGGATGAAGTTACGATTACAGCAGCACAATTAAAATCTTTAATTGCTTTATTAAAAAGTTAAAAAAATGGGAGATGCTTAATGCATCTCCCATTTTTTTTATTTAATTACACTATATCTATCCGCACAAATAGTTTCGATCATCAGTTGATAACCATTTTTTCCAGTTAAAACTGATTTAAAAATTACAGGAGAAAAACCAGAAACGAATGAAACATTAGGACCAGAATCTAGTATTGTATTACTATTTCTGCTATCTACATTCCAATAAATTAAATGAGGAAGCTGTAATCCATAATTTGCCCATTTCTGACGGATTTTTTCCATTTCAGTTGCGGCAGTATCTTCTTTCCAGCATCTTGTATATCTGTTTCTATAGTTATATTCATAAGTACCATCATCAATTTCCATATCAGAAATAACAACAATGGTCTTAGGAATATCAGCTTCTTTTACATTCTTACTCATAGCAGTATTAAGCAGAAGATCAAATACTGCATTAAGATTTGTATTATCGCAAAGGTTTGTTTTATAGATTCTAGCAACCTTATCAACAAAATCAATACCTTCAGTCTTAATCAGCTGTGGACGAGAAGCAAAACTAATATAGTGATTAGCAAACGGTCCCGTCATACGTTCTGCACAATAAAGACCAAGACTAATAGCTACATTAATAGGTCTACCCTGCATAGATCCTGAAGTATCAATGACACACATCATAGAACAATCAGCGCCATTTAAATAATCTGGAAGATTTTCCCAGTATTTATTAACCATAGCGCGGTCTACATCAGAATTTCTCCAGTCTCCATACCAATCAGTTCCCGCCAGAGCCTTTTCAACAACTTCGTAAGGATACAAAGTTTTAGCATTGACTTTAGTATTTTTATCTTTTGCAAAT
>Ga0326514_10001549_pt1 | contig 14963 bp, 9 predicted proteins | sample 3_2548_0518_D_FD_203653 | JGI IMG/M metagenome (GOLD analysis project Ga0326514, IMG submission 203653) | Bovine rumen microbial communities from UC Davis, California, United States - 3_2548_0518 | ecosystem: Host-associated > Mammals > Digestive system > Stomach > Rumen | place: USA: California...
GTGCAGTCAAAGGTAATCGCGGTTGGTATATGCGTCCGAAGGAATAGCCCTTCGGACGCATATCCGGGTGTTAGAGGTGTTAGAGGTGTAACCTGTTTTGCGAATGAGTCACGTTGAAAGGAGTGCCGTCATTCTGCTTCAGACTGATCTACCAGGTCGTCAACAAAACCTATACTCTTATCCACCACCGTCACTATAACATAGTTACCGTTGGCGGCACCTTCAATGATTTTCGGATAAACGGTAATGATGGCCTCACCCAAACTTACTGCCGTTACCAGTCCGTCATCACTCACGGTAGCCACCCTTTCATTATTTGACATCCATTGCAAGCCTTTGTCTGTTGGAGTCGCAGACAGCTGAAGTGTCTGCTCCAGTTCCAAGGTTGCAGCATGGTTCTCAGCACCATAGACGTTTGGGACATCACTCCACCAGATGGCATTATCCTTTTCCGAACAAGCACTTGTCATGGCAGCGAAGAGTACTATAGCCAATGCTGCCCACAACACTTTTGAAAAATTATGTTTCATAAACGATAGTCTTTTTTCCGTTAATAACGTCTATTTTACTTTTAGCACAGCCTTACAGGCACCCACTTTCGATGCATTAGCCTTGATGCTATGGAATTTGTTGCCCTTCATCACGTAGTAGTTTCCAGCCGAATAATTCGTAGCTTCGATGACAGGCTCTAACTGGTTATATCGGCCATAGCTCTTGGCATCAGTCGTAGCTGCTTTCGTGCCACTTTGCTGGTGTCTGGGACTGGCAACAAAAGTATAGTCAACGCCTTTCTGCCCAATCAGCAACACGCCGTTGTTGGCTTTGATGCCTTGGCGGTCAGCCGTCAGTCTCAGCTCGTTGCCGGCAAGTTCCTTCATACGGATAGTCTTATCATCCATAAAGACGATATTGGCTGTCATGCCATCGGGCATCATGCAGTCCACGCCGCAGGAGAACGTCCAGTAATCGTTGGGTGCCTTAACCGTAGTCATCACCTTCAGAGCCTCAAAGTTAAGCTGCAGGGAGCTCATCAAGGCATAGTCATCCAGCAATGGCAACGTGGTATGGATGTTGGCCGAGGCCGGTAGTGCACCCTCTGCAATCTGCAACGGACTCTCCGTATCAGGCAGCCAGACATCCGTTACATCTGTCAGCTCATCTGAAGCACCGGTGGCAATCTCTACCACGCTATAGCCGTCAATCTCAGCTGGTATGATGACCGTTTTACTGCCATCCGACGGTTCAGGTATTCCGTCAATGCGCACAGTCTTCCCTATATTGTCAAGCAGCGTCAGCACATAGTTGTCTTTCACGCTCTTAGTGCTCCTGAATGTTGCCTCAACATAGGCACCATAGCCTTCGGGTAAGATAAAAGTATAGGTTCCCTTACCCAGTCCATCCACCTCAGCGGCACTGACGGCTATCTGGGATGTATAGTTCGGAACACGACGGGGAACCTGTGCCGTACCAGCTGTTTTCATGACATAGATATCTTCTGCCGTGATATAAAAGCTACGAAGAATGCTGACGGCACCAGCCGTACCCCTGACTACACTCAGGAGAGCCAGTCGGCCATCGGCACGGTACGCATGACGGCTCAGGCCACAGGCGATTTTACCAAGAAGCAGCTCAATGATGAGGCAAAGTTCCGCTGGACAAAGGCTGCCCGCGAGAAACTCGACGCCATTATCAACCCGAACGGCACGGCAAGCGGCTCCGGCGCCACCAACAGCGGCAGTGGCAACACCACAACCGGCGGCAACACCCAGGGTGGAGGCAGCAGTGACGATGGCGGCGGTGACAACGGCGGCCCGGATATGGGATAAAAGGACCAGCCCGGTTGCTTATTATTAGGGAGCCAAACGGCTCCCTAATTTTTTTGGTAGAAGAAACAGAAAAATGGCAACTGACCGCCCGCTTCATCCTGGTTTCTGATGGCTTGCACGACAATTTGTTCACATTTTCTTACTGCTGAGCGTGGAATCTCGTTTTTTTTTCCTATATTTGCACCGTCGAAGAAAAAACAGACACTATAGAGTGATATGACAGTACAAATGTCCAGGTGAAATGAATAACTTCTAATTAATAATATTACTATGTCAACATTAACACTTTGTATCGTCGTGCTGTTCTGTTTCGGCTATTTCTGTATAGCCATCGAGAGCGTGACGAAAATCAACAAGGCAGCCATCGCGCTGCTGATGTTTGTGGGCTGCTGGACGCTCTTCATGATTGATCCGGCCAGTTATGTGGCCGCTGCCGTGGGCGATATGAAAGCCTCGGTGGTGGGCCAGGTGATTGAACACCATCTGGGGTCGACGGCTACGACGCTGTTCTTCCTGATGGGTGCGATGACCATCGTGGAACTGGTGGACCAGAACGGTGGCTTCAACTTTGTGCGCGACACGCTGAAGACGAAGTCGAAGCGTGCGCTGCTGTGGCGCATAGCCTTCATGACGTTTATCCTCTCGGCCATCCTCGACAACCTGACGACGTCGATCGTGATGATTATGATCCTGCGCAAGCTGGTCAGCGAGCGCTCGGACCGGCTCATCTATGCGGCACTGGTGGTGATAGCTGCCAACTCGGGCGGTGCGTTCTCGCCCATTGGCGACGTGACGACCATCATGCTGTGGAACAAGGGCGTGATAACGGCTGCGGGTGTCATCACCGAGATTTTCATTCCCTCGCTGGTGTCGATGGTCATTCCCGCCTATGTCCTCTCACTGTCGCTGAAGGGCGACCTGGTGCCCGTGCAGGACACGGTGGTGCTGGAGGAGAGTGACGGACTCTCGGCCAGTCAGCGCAAGGCCATCTTCTTCCTGGGCGTGGGCGGACTGATATTCGTCCCCATCTTCAAGACAATCACGCACCTGCCGCCTTTCGTGGGCATCCTGCTGGTGCTGGGCGTGCTGTGGACGACGACGGAGATATTCTATACGCGCATACACCAGGAGCATGAGGACACTGCCGACAACCGTGGCACGCAGAAGCGCGTATCGAAGATGCTGTCGCGTATTGATATGGACACCATTCTTTTCTTCCTGGGCATCCTGATGGCTGTGGCCTGTCTGGAGACCATTGGCGTGCTGACCATGCTGGGCAAGGGGCTTGACGTGACCTTTGAGGGCAACCACTACCTGGTGACGGGCATCATTGGTGTGCTGTCGTCCATCGTCGACAACGTTCCCTTAGTGGCCGGTTGTATGGGCATGTATCCCGTTCAGCCTACCGGCGACATGGCTGTTGACGGCATCTTCTGGCAGTTGCTGGCCTACTGTGCCGGTGTGGGCGGCTCGATGCTCATTATCGGTTCGGCTGCCGGCGTGGTGGTGATGGGCTTGGAGAAAATCACCTTCGGATGGTATATGAAGCGCATCACGCTGATAGCCTTCGTGGGCTATCTGGCCGGTATCGTATGCTACTGGGCTGAGAAAAGCGTGTTTTAAATGAAGAGTGTAGAGTGCAGAGTGCACTCTACACTAAAAAATTCCGGCATATTTCTTCCAGGTACTTTTGGTCGGTGGCGTCGAAGTGGTCGGGGTACTGGCTGTCGATGTCGAGTACTGCTATGACGCGTGAGGCGTCGGCACGGTCGAAGACGGGTACGACGATTTCCGAACGCGACAGGCTGCTGCAGGCGATGTGGCCGGGAAACTGCTCGACGTCGGGCACGACGATGGTCTCAGCACGTTGCCATGCCGTCCCGCACACGCCACGTCCGTAGCCGATATGCATGCAGGCAACAGGGCCCTGAAACGGCCCCAGCAGGAGTTCATGCTTGTCGGCAGTGCCGGTAATGGGGACGACATGGTAGAAACCTGTCCACCAGAAGTGCATTGTTTCGTGGATGGCTGCCGCCACATTGGCCATGATGGCCACTTGGTCTGTCTCGCCCTCGACGAGTGAGCGTATCTGGCTCACAAGGGTCTGGTAAGCTTGCTCTTTGTCCATGAGAGATATTAAGAATTTTGAATTAAAAATGAAGGGGCCGTCGGGCAGGGTAATTAAGAATTACGCGGAGGGGGAAGACAGGCTGATGTTGCGGGGAATCCAGAACCAGAAGGTGGAACCGTGACCCTCGCCTTCGCTCTCCACACCGATGTGGCCGCCGCACTTTTCGACGATGGCGCGACAGATGGAGAGTCCGAGGCCGGTACCCTGTACGAAGTCGTTCAGCTTGACGAAACGCTCGAAGACCGATGCCTGTTTCTCCTTGGGAATGCCGGCGCCGGTATCTTCGCAATAGAAGTAAAGACCGTCGGTCTGGGCATCGTTGTTGTATTTGATAATGGGGTGGGGGATGTCGGCCTGGCGCATGTCGCGATAGCCCACGCGGATGTGCCCCTCATGGGTGTATTTGGCGGCATTGGTGACGAAATTGGTGAGCAGCTGCTGCAGTCGTCCGGAGTCGATGGTGGCGGTGTACGACTGATAGGGGTTGTCCTTCTGGAAGGTGACGCCAGGCTCCTGGACGCGCTGTTCGAGGGCCCGGCAGATGTCGTCGAAGACTGGGGCCAAGTCGATGGTCTTCGGTTCGATGGCCAGTGACTGCGACATGTTGGAGGCTTCGAGGATGTCGTTGATGAGTCGCAGCAGCATGTCGCAGTTGTTGCGGATAATGCGGATGAACTCCAGACGCTCGCCCGGCTCGTCAATCATCTGCAACAGTTCGCTGAAGCCGACGATGGCGTTGAGCGGCGTGCGGATTTCGTGAGTCATATTAGCCAGAAAGGCACTCTTGAGCCGTCCGGAGTCCTCGGCACGTGCCGTCTCCTGGCGCAACAGCTGCTGGGCAGCCATGAGCTGGCTGATGTCGCGTGCCAAGCCGAAGTATTCGGTCAGCTGCCCGTTAGCGTCGAAGGTGGGCATGGCACTGACCGAGAACCAGGTAGGACTGTTCTGTTTTTCCGAGAAATTATATTGGAAGATGTCGTTGAACGGTTTCTGGCTGGCAATGTGTTCACGCATCAGTATGAGTGCCTTGGCGCGGTGGTGCTCAGGCACCCCTTCCATAAACTCGTTGAGCGACTCGTGGAACGGCGAGGCTTGCGGCTTGCGCGACACGTGGATGACGTCGGCCTTGGGGTCGTAGTGCCATACATACATCTTGCTCTCCTCGAGCAGGTAGCTCAGCTGGCGGTCGTAGCGGCGGATGGCATCGTTGGTGGCTACGAGCCGCTGCTCGTGGTTGCGCTCGTCGAGGTACATCTGGCGCTCTTCGGTGATGTCGCGCGTGGTGACGATGTAGAACAGCAGCTGGTCGTCCTCGTCGTAGAGGGGCATGAACTTGTGCTCGAAATACCGGTCGATGCCGGCTTCGGGAATGATGGCACGCTGGCAGACGTAGAACGGGTCGCGGCTCAGCGGGTCGAAGTCGCCTATGATGGTGGGTATCTCGAAAAAGCAGGCCTTTTTGAAGTAGTCCCGGCTGCGCTGGTCGAAACCGCTCAGCTCGCGCATCTTCTGGTTGCTTTCGAGCAGGTAGCCGTTGCGGTCGTAGAACGACATGGCCAGGATGTTGGTCTCGAACAGCACCTGGTACTTGGCAGCCAGGTCCTCGTTATGTTTCTCTTCGGCAACGTCGCGGGTGATGTCCTTGACGGTATGGAAGATGTAGCGGGGACGTCCGAGTTCGCGCTCGAGGATGGCCCGTCCGTCGTAGACGTGCCAGTCGGGTCGCTCGTCAGTACCGATGTTCCAGTGGCGCACCATGTGCCACTGGTCGATGTCGCCACGCTCCATGGCCTCTATGTGTTCCTGGAATTCCTGTCGTTCGTCGCTGGCCATGCGCGTTATGAATTCGTCAAAAGCCATGCCGTTGTCGGGCACCAGATGGCCATGGCGGTTGCGCACCCTGTGCGTCTTCAGGTCGTACTCCAGAACCGTGTATTCACCCATGCTGAGTGCCTGGATCATCATGCTGTTCAGGTCGGCACTCTGGCGAACGGCACGGCGCACACGGATGGTAATGACGCGGCTGAAGATGAAGGCCACGAGACAGGTGACGACTATGCCGGCCAGCAGATAGAGCACCCAGGGCGATTCGTTGTCGTGTTCGAGTTCGGGATGGAACCAGCGGTCGTAGATGGGCTGGATTTCACCCGCCTGTTCGAGTCGGGTAAACTCCTCGTCGATGAGGCTGATGATGTTGTGGTCGTAGCCGATGATGCGCAGCTCGCCAGCGGGCAGGTCAATCTCGTCGAGCACGATACTGTCCAGTCGTAGTTCGGTAATCTTGCGCTTCATTGGCAGCTCGCCCCAGACGAAGTAGGGGGCGGAACCGGACATGATGCGGCTGAGGGCCGTTTTCGGCGAGACGTATTTGACGACGAACGGGTAGTTGCCGACGGCCTTGATGGCCAGTGCGGCGTAGTCGTCCTCCTTGAGCAGCAGTGTGTCCGTGGCCGTCAGGTGGCGGAAGCTGTTGAGCGGGGGAGTGCCGATGTGGCGTGCAGCGCATAGCGTGTAGTAGTTGATGAACTTCTTGGTGGTTACGTACGGGTGTCCCTTGTAGTAGTACGACAGGCCGTGGATGATGTCGGCCTTGTGGTTGGCAAACAGTTCGGTGACGGTATGCCACTCATGCATGACGAACTTGTGGGGAATGTTCATCTGGGTCAGTATCTTGTCGAGCACTTCGACGTTGTAGCCTGCGGGCTGTCCGCTGGCATTCATGAACTCGAAGGGCTGGAAGTCCCAGTCGCAGGCTATCACCAGCGGGCGCTCAGCGGTGTAGTCATAGTGCTGCGCCCTTGCCGGGGCAGATGACAAATGACAGATGACGAGTGATAGCCATATCACCATCATCCACCTGTTTACATTATGTATCATTGAGATCATCATTTGTTCTTTATCATTTATCATTCAGGCACGCCGTGCCGCCGCTATTTCCTTTTTATCTCTGAGCACTGGCAGGGTATGGACACCCAGACGATGGTGCCATTGCCGACTTCCGACTTGATGGTAATCTTGCCACCCATCTGGCGCGTCATCTCGTAGCAGATGGGCAGGCCGAGTCCCGTGCCTCGGCTCGTGCTGCCGGTGAAGCGCTCGAAGATGTGGCTCAGCTTCTCGGCCGGTATGCCGCAGCCGGTGTCGTTGAAAGCCATGACCAGGCCTTCGCCGGTGTAGTCGTAGCGAGCCAGCACATGGCCGTGCTCCGTGTGGTGGATGGCGTTGTTCAGGATTTGCTCGATGATGATGCCGATGTTCTGCATGTCGATGTCGATGACCAGTTTCTCGTAGGGGTTGTCGACGATGTAGTCGACGCCCTCCTTCCTGTCTCCTTCCCATGCCATGTGGCACTGAGAGTCGAAGATGGCGGCAAAGTCGGTGGGCTGCTTCTTGAACTCAATCATTTCGGCATCCAGTCGCGAGAGGAACAGGATGTCGTTGATGAGGCTGAGCAGTTGCGACGAGTTGTCCTTGATTTGCTGGATGAACACTGACTCCTCCTCGGGCATGTGCTCCATCTGGAACAGTTCGGCAAAGCCCACCACGGAGGCCAGCGGCGTACGGATTTCGTAGCTCATGTTGCGCAGGAAGGCGTTCTTCACCGTCTCCACCTCCTGGGCTTTCTGCGTCTCGACGGCCAGCGCCTGTTCGGTAGCTTTGATGTCGCTGATGTCGCGGCACATGCCGAAATAGTTTTCTATCTGGTCGTTGTCGTTGATGATAGGAATGAACGAGAAGTAGAGGTAGAGCGGATGGCCGCCCTTGGTGCGCAGCGTGGTGCGGATGGTGGCCGTCAGCGAGCCGCGCGTTTGGTTGTCCATGCTTTGCAGGATGTGGAGCGTGACGCGTTTCGACTCGTCGTGACTCAGTGTCAGACAGCGCGTCTGTGTGAGCACGTGCTCCGACTGGCCGATGCCCTGAAAGACGATGAGCGTGTGGGTGTCGGGCTGGTAGTTCATCATGCGCACACCACCGTTCTGCAACACGAAATTGGTGTTGCGGATATACTGGCTCACCTCGTCGTTGGCCTGTTGCAGCAGGGCACTGTTGCGCTGAATCTGCTTGTAGGCATTGACGGCCTCCGTGATGTCGCGCCCGGTACCGTAGATGGTCTGCAGGTTGCCCTGCTTGTCGCGGTAGGGCACCAGTTGCAGCTCGTAGAACTTGTCGTGCTGGAAGAACTGGCGCGTGGCCTCAGTCTGCTGTTCGTCGGACTTGTAGACGAGCGTCATGCTGGTCCGCTCAAGGTTCTCCAGGTCCAGGTCGTCCGTGCGCAACACGTCGCGCAGGTTGACATTGTAGTCGTAGACGGTATAGCGCCCGCCCTTGATGACCGATGCCGCTATCTCGTTCATGTTGATGACCGTACCGTTGGCATCGTAGGCCACGGTGTCGACCATGCCGGCGTTGAAGATGGCCTGGTAGCGCACCATGTTGTCGCGTACCTGTATCTGGCGCTGCCGTTCGGAGGTGATGTCGCTTGAGGTGGCGATGAGGGTGACGGGCTGCCCTTTCTTGTTGCGGTGGAGCACGGAGATGAGGACGTCCAGATGGTGCAGGGTGTCGCTATCGACAGATTTGGTCATAATCTGGAGCTCAGCCTGGTGCTGGCTTCCAGCAGACATCTTCTGGATGGTGGCAGCCAGGTGCTCGAAGTGTTCGGGCAGAATCTGAAAGTCGAAGATGCCGGGTTTGAAGGGCGTGCTCTGCTTGTTGCCGTCCTCGTCGAAGCGTGTGATGGTATTCGTCTGGATGTCGTAGAGCCATATCTGTACGTGGCTGGTACGCAGAATGAGCGACAGGCGCTTGTTGCTGCGCGTGATGTTGCGTTTCATCTTGCGTTCGCGGAAGCTGTAGATGGCGTAATAGGCCAGTATGCCACCGGCCAGCACCACCATCACTGCCACCACCTTCCATATCCAGGCGGGTATGCCGGTGTCCACATTCTCAGGATAGAACCACTTGTTCTGGATGGCTTGCAGCTGGCCCGAGGCGTTCAGCGCGGAGTATGCGCTATCGAGCCTTTCGAGCAGCTGGCTGTTGTTCGACATGAATTTATATTCGCCATGCTGGACGTTGACGGGTGTCAGCATCAGGTTGTCGTAATTAAACTTGCGTATGAGGTACTTCAGCGACATGGTGTTCCAGACAATCTGCCACTCTTTCGCCAGGTGCGCTTTCTGGACAGCCTCCTGCATGTCATCGTAGGGAATGGCATTGTCGCTCCAGCCGCGCGACATCATGATGTGGTGGCTGAGGCTGCCCGTGTGTACCATGACGCGGTTGTGGGCCATGTCCTCGATGCTTTTGATGCGGACGGGTTCGCCCTTCTGGTGCAGCACGCTGTGGGTAAACAGCTGGATGACGGTCTTGCTGTACTTGGCATAGTCGTCGTGAAAATGTGCATCCATGCCGCACATCAGGTCTGCCTGGCCGCTCTTCAGGTCGTTGAGGGCATCCTGCGTCGGCTTCAGTTTGACGACGTAAGGGATGTTGAGCTCCTTGCACAGCAGGTGCAGCAGGTCGATGTTATAGCCGACGGCTTCACCGTTTTCGTTGAGAAAGGTGTAGGGCCACAAGTCCCACGCGTCTTCATAGACCAGCGGGTGCTCTGCCGTAAACCTGCGTATGGTGTCTTTTGGCTGTTGTGCGCTGACGGTCTGGACGACGAGAGCCGTCAGTATCAGGAATATCCTTCCTGCTCGTAGGACGTTGGCAGTGTGCTTTCTGAACAGATTATGAATCTTGTGTGTCATGCTGTTTCTCCTGCTTTTTCTTCTATGGGGATATAGAACCAGAACGTTGAGCCCTGGCCGACGGTGCTCCGCACGCCAATCTCGCCGCCGCACTTCTCGATGATGGCCTTGCAGATGGAGAGTCCGAGACCCGTACCCTGGACAAAGTCGTTGAGCTTGACAAAGCGCTCGAAGATGCGGGTCTGAGCCTCCTCGGGAATGCCCGAGCCGGTGTCCTCGCAATAGACGTACAGTTGCCTGGTGGCGGGCTGGCTGTCGGAGCTTTCGGTGGCCTGGCGGACTTCATAGCCCACGCGGATATGGCCCTGGTGCGTGTATTTGACGGCGTTGGTGACGAAATTGGTGATGACCTGCTGGATGCGCGAGATGTCGATGTTGATGACGAGCGAGGGCAGCGGGTTCTCCTTCTGGAACTCCACGGTGGGTTCCTCGACGCGCTGGGCCAGCGACTGGCAGATGGTGTCGAATTCGCGGCTGAAGTCTATCGTCTCCGGGATGAGTTCCAGGCCGGTGGAGTCGACACTCGACATGACGAGGATGTCGTTGATGAGTCGCAGCAGCATGTCGCAGTTGTTGTGGATGATGCGAATCAGTTCGCGCTTCTGGTCGAGGTCGTCGACCATTTGCAGCAGGTCGCTGAAGCCGACGATGGCATTGAGCGGCGTGCGGATTTCGTGGGTCATATTGGCCAGGAACACCGATTTCTGGTGGCCGGAGTCGTTGGCACGCCCGGTCTCGCGCTTCAGCTGTTCCTGCTTGCGCATCAGTCCCTGGATGTTGCGCCAGATGCCGAAGCTGCCCTTCAGCCGGCCATGCTCGTCGTACTCGGGTATGCTGTTGATTTGTACCCATTGCGGTTCATCATATTTCCCACTGATGACGGGGTTCACCTGTATGACATGCGTGAGGGGCTGCGAGATGGTCGTAGCGGTATCGGCAAGTGACTTTACAAAGTCGTCCTCCTGGTTGGTGAAGATGGCTGGCATCTGCTTCAGCGGGAAGGACTTGTCGATGGTGGTCAAATCCTTGTAGAACTCGATGCAGTCGCGGTCCAGCGAGATGCGCCAGGGCTGCATCTGGCAGTTCTCCATCAGGTAGCGGAGCTCCGTCTCGTACTGCTGGATTTCCTCGTTGGCCTTGCGCAGCTGTATGTCGTTCTGGCGGGTCTTGAGGTACAGCTCGCGCTCCTCAGTGACGTTGCGGACGGCTATCGACAGGTAGATGACGTTGCCAAGGTCGTCGTAGATGGGGTGGAGGTGAATCTCCAGGTAGTCGTGGATGTTGCGCTCGGGAATGATGCTCTGGTAGCACACCCACAGCTCCTCGGGGCGGTCGCGGTTGACGAGTTCGTTGAACGGCGGCAGATCGAACATGCTGGTGTTCGAGAAGAATGCGTCGTCGACGTCGCTGTCGAAGTGGCAGATGTCGCGCATGCCCTTGTTGGCATCTAACAGACGGCCCTGCGGGCTGTAGAACGACATGCCGATGATGCTCTGCTCGAAGATGAGCCTGAAGCGTTCGGCTATCTCCTGTTCCTCACGTTGGGCGTTGCGAATGTCCGACTCGTCGGTGAGTGTCGATATGATGTTGACGGGCTTGTCGTGGTCGGGCAGGTATTCGGCCCGGCTGGTATTGTTGAAGTAGCCCCAGCGCGGCGGCTTCGCTTCGTCGAACTCATAGTTCCAGCGGTAGTAGAAGTCGGCCGACTGGATCTTGCCGTCTTTGAGGTCGTGCAGGTAGCCCAGGGCTTGGTCCAGGTCTTCGGGATGTACGTGCTGCATCCATTGGTTCTCGTTGATGGTGTCGAATGGCAGCATGTCGCCGTATAACTGGTCGATGCGCCCTTCGCGGGTGTTCCACAGCAGCACGTTGTTCTTGCTGTTTTTCAGTGCTTCCTGAAACATTTGGTTGGTGAAGCTGGTTTCCCGGGCGTGAAGGCGTGTCCGGCGCCGGATGACTCTGTTGGCAATGAACACGCCGACGGTCACTGCCGTTACTGCTATGAGTAGTAACACCTGCAGTAACGTTATCAGATTGATTGCCAGTATCGTCTTCATCTTCGGTCTTTATCTTTTCGTTTCACATTTCACTTCACAAGAACTTCACTACACTGCTGCCTTACTCATTGCGCTTCTTCTCTATCAGCGTGGCCTCGCAGGGGATGGTGATGCGCGCCGTGGCACCCTTGCCGAACTCCGACTGTATCTCGATGTCGCCGCCCAGCATGTGTGCCAGTGCCTGGATGATGGGCATATCGAGACCCGTGCCCGGCGTGTCCTGTCCGGAGCTGCGGTTGAAGCGGTTGAAAATGTTGGGCAGGATATCGGCAGGGATGCCTTTGCCAGAGTCCTCGATGGTGATGATGAGTGTCCCGTTCCAGTACTCATACTTGCAGCGGATGCTGCCTTGACGGGTAAAATTGGTAGACAGGAAACAAGTCCTTTGAATCATCTTGGTAACAGCGTCAATGTCGATGTTGACCATCAGGTGGTCGTAGTCGTTATCGATGACAATCTTCACGCCCGGAGCGGCGTTAGCCAGTCCCATCTGGCAGTAGCTCTCGAAGAAGACGGCAAAGTCTATCTCGCTGCGGTTGCTCTCAACCATGTTGGCATCCAGGCGTGACAGGAAGAGGATGTCGTTCACCAGTTCGAGCAGCTTGTTGGAGTTCTGCTTGATTTCCTCGACAAAGATGGGCTCGTCAGCCGGGTCGTGGTCGGCCTGGAAGAGTTCGGCAAAGCCCACGACGGTGTTGAGCGGCGTACGGATTTCGTAGCTCATGTTGGTGAGGAACGACTGCTTCAGGTTCTCCGTCTCTTGCGCCTTCTTCGTCTCGATGGCCAGTTGGCGCTCGGTCTCCACCAGTTCGGTCATGTTGCGGCACATGCCGAAGTAGCGCACCACGTGGCCGTCGGCGTCGAACAAGGGAACCATGTTGAACATCAGCCATATCGGGCGTTGCTGCTTGTCGTGCAGGATGATTTCGATGGTCCTGTCGATGGCGTGCGGCTTCTTGTGGTCCATCAGGTTGAGGGCTATGGAAACGGTCTTGCGGAAACGCGGCGTGGCCAGTCGGATGCAACGCAGTTGCGACAGGCGCAGCTGCGTCTGGTTGATGTTGTTGGAAATCTCGAACGTGTAGCTGTCTGGATAGTAGTTCACCAGCCGGACGTCGCTGACGCGCAGCGCGTAGTTGATGTTGCGGATGTGGTTCTGGATTTCCTGGTGGATGTTGCGCAGCCGTTGCAGTCCCTCTTGCTGGCGGTGGTACGACTCTACCATTTCCGAAACGTTGCGCCCGGAGACGTACATGCCTTCCAGTTCGCCGTCGATGTTGGTCACGGGGTTGATGGAGGCTTCGTAGTATATCTTTCCGTCGTCAGATGCTCCGTGAAGGGCGTAGCCGTTGCTCTCCTGCGTCCTGGTGTCGAGAATACTGGTGGTACGTATGCTTTCAGGGCTGGACAAGTCAATGGACGCAAACAACGGATTGTCCTTGATGGAGATCTCTGACTGGAGCAAGCTCTTCCGGTTGTTGATGCTGAACGACTCGCAGGCCTTGTCGTTGATGGCTATCAGCCGTCCGTCCTTGTCGTAATAGATCATGTCTGACAGGGCAGAATTGAATACTGTATGGTAGCGCATCAGCAGTTGGCTCACCTCATGCTGGCGTACCAGCATTTCCGTGACGTCGTGCTGTACGCCCAGGACTGTCTTGGCCTGTCCGCTCTTGTCACGCTCCACGACGGACAGCGTCACCTCATAGTAGCGTTGGGTGCCATCGTCTGTCGTGCAGCTCTTCAACTGGATCGGGCTGTCCGACGGTTTGTCTTCGCACAGGTTGAAGATGGCCGCACGCAACAGTTCGAAATCGTTGCGGTCGAAGAACTGGGCAAAGTCAATGGGGGTGTATTCGTGGCTCTTGGTGCCGTCCTCGGAGATGCTGTTGTAGCGGCGCGAGTCCCTCTTGTAAGTCCAAAGTTGCAGCTTGCCCGTCTGCAGCGTGATGGCTAACCGGTTGGTCTGGTTTCTGCTCTTGGCGTCGGCCTCCTTTTCACGCTGCACTAAACGTCGGTTGTAGGCCAACATCACCGCGACAGTTATCAACATAACTGCCAGCAATCCAAAAAATATATAGTCTACATTTATACCGTCCATTTTGTTAGTGGCTGTGAAGCTATTGGCAACTTCAGTAATACTTGATATAATAAATTGCCTGCAAAGATACAATTTTTCCTGTAACCAACAAAATGTTTTGCTCTTTTTTTTTGATAAGACGGTGAGGTGGTATAATTACTTACAACGGATAGAACGGATTGAACGGCTTGCCAAAGTCTTTAGTGGCCTGTTTGGCTTACAATCCGTTCAATCCATTTCATCCGTTGTTTCAATAAGAATCTTGTTTTTTTGGGGCGCGTCTCGCTTTCTGCCTGCCCTTAAAGCGGGTATTCCTCGAAAGAGTAGAGGACGGTGCTCAGGTAGCGTTCGCCCGTGTCGGGCAGCAGCACCACGATGTTCTTGCCCTGATTCTCGGGACGCTTGGCCACCTCGATGGCAGCATAGAGGGCTGCACCGGCTGAGATGCCTACCAGAAGACCCTCCTGCTGGGCAATCTCGCGGCCCGTGCGGATGGCTTCGTCATTCTCGACGTCGAAGACCTCGTCGATGACGGCTGCGTCATACGTCTTGGGCACAAAACCGGCACCGATGCCCTGAATCTTGTGAGGCCCGCTCTGTCCGCCGTTCAGCACCGGGCTGGACTTCGGCTCTACGGCGATGACCTTCACCGACGGCTTCTGCTCCTTCAGGAATTTGCCTGTTCCGCTGATGGTGCCGCCGGTGCCCACGCCGCCTATGATGATGTCGACTTGTCCGTCGGTGTCGCGCCAGATTTCCGGACCGGTGGTGGCATAGTGCTTGGCGGGGTTGGCCGGATTCTCAAACTGTTGCAGGATGACGGCACCGGGAATACTGTCGCGCAGCTCCTCGGCGGCACGGATGGCACCGGGCATGCCGTCTTTGCCGGAGGTCAGGCGCACCTCGGCGCCGTAGGCTTTCACCAGGTTGCGGCGCTCCACGCTCATCGTCTCGGGCATGGTCAGTATCAGGTGGTAGCCCTTGACGGCCGAGACCAGGGCTAGGCCGACACCGGTGTTGCCGCTGGTGGGCTCGATGATGGTGGCACCGGGCTTCAGGATGCCTTTCTGCTCGGCGTCCTCAATCATGGCCAGTGCTATGCGGTCCTTGACG